>JAABUW010005927.1_pt1 | contig 15604 bp, 11 predicted proteins | sample 5560081 | NCBI WGS metagenome assembly JAABUW01 (sample SAMN10711882, study PRJNA513363) | rock metagenome | isolation source: Antarctica rocks | place: Antarctica: Victoria Land, Knobhead sud | reverse complement strand
ATTGACCCTGCTGCCGATGGTTGGCAGACATGGCAACGTGGAAGGCGTGGACCTAGAAAACTTCACAACTATCAATGGCTGTGCGGGAGAGACGCTCACCATCCCTTAGGTGCAGGAAATGTAGTCGCAAGGTAGAATAGAACTCGCCCAGGTTCGGAAGAACTCTCTTGAAGCCGCTGGCCACAAAGAGTAGACCGGATATGAGGTGGTATCGATCGGAGCAGCTTTGAAACACCAACCGTGACGCATCTACCACTCATCGTGCAAAGAACGCCCGAACACTTAGTTATGATCAGTTGAGCGTTGAAGTCAGCAAATATGGGTATAAAGCGCCAGCAAATGCAAACTCATCCTTCGTCGTTCGTCAGCCATGCATCGTACTTTTCATTCTCTCCGTGAAGCACAGCGTGGCAGATCAGTCGGCCAGGCAGCGCCATGTCGCAGCCACCTTCACAACCTCGTAGCAATCGGTCCAGCCAAGTCTTACGCACACCTCCACGCTCCCACCACTTTCACTTCGTCCTCACCTTCTTCGGCGTGCCTGCGAGCACCTTTCCTCCATTCTCCTTCATCTCGTTCATGGACACCTCGATGAGCTTTCTCTTCTTACCGACAGCTAGGTAGCGGCTCTCGATCTCGTCCTCGAAGGACTGGGCAGCTTTGCGCTTTCCTTGACGAACATCTTTCATCTTAGCGAGCACGTCGCCGAAACGCCCGAGAAACCAATCGCCTGCCTGCTCCCAATCGTTCAGTGACATGCTGGCAAAGAAGTCGAACTGGCTGGTAGGTTCGAGCGACTCCACAGTGGATAGCTTGTGCTCTAGCGGGTCCTGCTGATGGACAGTAGGCAATACAGGCTGCTTGGCATTCGGGTCGAAATCGAAGGACTGATCTTTAAGCGTTTGGAAATCCATCTGGCGCAGGTCTTCGATATCGTAATCGAGGTCTGAGCTTTGAGGGGCAGGCTCGTGTTCGGGAGAGTGTGCACCAGCAGACTGGTAGTCCACTTCACCATGTCCATTGGCTCGGTAGGGCGAATGTTGTGGATGATCGACAGCTGGCGGCTCTGCCGAGGTGGCAGTGTGGCTGTCACCTCGAGACTTGGAACAACGACCACGATCGAGGCCTCTAGATGGTGCAAGTTGTTCCGCTTGTCGATCAGTTTGATTGTGTGTCGGGCCAATCGGAGGAGAAGATTGCGAAATAACAGGAACAGATGCTGGTTGCACTCTATTGCTGGATACATTAGTCTTCGACTCGATTGGGATGTTGCCGGTGGATGAATGAACGGGTCCTGCTCGATGTAGATTGAGCGGCCTCGAGGCCTGCTTACCAAACGTGAAGCCTCCGTTTGCCTGTTGTTCGATGGTAAGGTCACGTCCAGGTTGCCGTGCCAAGAGACTGGCCGACACGAAGGGCTGGCTCTGGTTCGTGGAGTTTGGCACCGTCTGATCTCGCGGCTGCTGAGGTTGCTTCGCATTAGAGTCCTCATATCGCTCCGTTCGGGCTTCTGACACTCGGCCAGAGGTCGTTGAGGGGTAAGAGTCACCTCCCATGTAGCCTAGATCGGGCTGATGGCGGGCTTGCTCCAGCACAGGCCCAAGCCCTTGTAACATCTTGTGCTGTCTGCTATTGATCTCTCCAAGGGGAGGATTGTCAGTATGGCCGTCAGGTAGCGCCCCGTCATCATCGTCGGTCTCAAAGCTGCCCTCTGATTGACTACTGCGATCATTGCCATGCTGTGGACTGAGCTCACGTTTCACTGCTCCACGATGAGCTGCCACCGGTTGTCCTGACTGACGACCGGTCACACTGCCGACTGTCGAAGTATCAATGCTGGCATCGGTATCGTAGAAACGGTGTGCGCCATCAGTGGTGTGTCCGTTAGCCTGCTTCTGCCCAGGAGACTTGCGCTTTTGGCCGGATTTGCCTCTGGAGGTAGTCGTGAACTTGAGATCCTCGTAGTTCTGCTGAGCTTCTTTTGGGTTCTTCGCGTTGCCATTCTTGCGGTCCACATAACCCCGCACTCCTTGTGCTGCCATGCTTGGTGACGTTGCGAGACCTTCACATTGCAGAATGGTTAAGCTGGTATATCCGAGAACAAGGTGAAGTTCAAATTGAGCTTGACGCGACGCGATGCTCTGCCGATATCGGCGATCAGGATCTCGATCACGTGGTCGTTACGACATATGCTAGTTACGAAGTGCTCATTAGGTACTACTCGATCTAATAGAACCCGCGTTACTGATGACCTTAGGGGAAACCATGCAGAGTGTAGAGCAGACTCCAAGCGGCATCTTCAGCCTTCCCAACGAGGTCTGTAGCACCCGCGATCCAGAAGCAAAGGAAAGCCATTGACCTGCTCAACCACAGATCCTCCTCCGTATCATCGACATCCTCGGCTCGAGATCGGTATCGCGCCTGACAACAATATGCCGCCATTTCCACTGCCTGTCGATGCGCGTGATACACAACCGTCTCCAGATCGCAGCGGGTCTGGGCGGACACGAGTTCTACCTCGAATGCCATCCTCCTGCGAGCAGACTTACGGCATCTAAGATGTTCTGTAGAACGCTTGGGACAGAAGGACTGGAAGAGCTACGTCGAGCAATTGACCGTGGCGAAGAGCATGAAGGCCTGCTCAAGCAAAGCTTCGAATTGTACTCGAGATTCCGACCGCAGCACCACGAGCCGGAAGCAGGAAGGATAATGTGGAACGTCCCTGGGGATATACCAGGAAGTCGTACGCATCCGAGTACAAATCCTACGCCTCGAATCCCTGGGCCAGACGAGGCTGTGACACAAACCGTATCTGTGGATGCTAGTGATCTCTTCTCCCAGCTCCAGACACTGGCATTTCTGGGTAAGCGGAAGTACGGGATACTCTCGAGTATACAAGAGGTAAGCCAGGGCTACATACGAGTCTGGAGAGAGTGGCTGGCCAAAGCGTGCGAGACGAAGCATTGGTCCGATGGAGAGCCGATTGCTGTGTATCACGAGACACCTGCCATTCCGAGTGGAAGCGGCAAGAACAGAGCCGATAGTGTCACTGCCCGGCTCAACCCCAGAGATGACCCGAATGTTCTGTGGCTCAATACCAGTGACCAGAACGTGGGCATCCGGTTCCGAGTCAAGGAGCGGAAGTGGAGGCAGAACACGCCCTTACCAGTGTTGTACATGATCGAGAACGAGCTTCCTGTCAGTTATCATGTAGAATTTGGAGGTGAGTACTGTGTCAGCAGACTGATAGTGGAAACTAACGGTGTTGTTAGAGGTGATAGTTCGTACATCGCATCTCGTATTGGTGCTTGAAGAGGCCGAGAGACAACTCCTGGCCGACACTGGCAAAGCTGTAATCTTTGCATCAGTTCGGGCATAGTGGGTTGTGCTAAATCACAGCGTTGCTGGCCTGTGGTGATGCTTGTTATATACAGTGGCGAGGACACTCATGAACTGAACACGCTTCGCGGTACCCTCTTCTACACCGGGCTTTTCACATCATCCCGGTACCCATACTTCCCACTCGATCCAGCCGAATCAAGCACTTCCTTCTCCCTCCCTTTCGCTTCCCTCATCTCTTCCGCCTCTATAATCGCCATGACGCGCTCAAGCGGCGTGCCGCTATCCTTCGTGTGCCCACTGGACTTCCCACTCCACGTCGTAGCCACCTTGATCGTGGGTTTTTTGGGCTCAAGCGGTGGCTCAGAACCTCCGATCATTGGAAACGGGTTCTCGCCCGACCACCCCAGCACCATCGGCCTGAAGCCACCTTCCGATAGCGAGTCGAACATCTCCTTGACAGCGTAGGCACGATGAAGAGCATAGTCGCGATGTCCTTCGTTCCCGACGTGAGTGTACCAGATCAGCCTGATCATGCCAGGATCCAGGTCCTGTCTATATAGTGATGGCCATCCTAGTCGGTGGAGGCCCGCAGTCCAGTATGACTGTATTGTTGAGAATTTGTCGTCGACTGTGGTAGACATGCGGCTGTCGAAGAATATGACTATTTGGCCAGGGTCGTGCTTTTCGTTTTTGGATGGCTCGAAGGCCGCGAGGCGGGCTCGCTGTATGTCGGCCATCGTCTGCGCAGCAGGCAAAAGGTACAAAGCACGTCTGGTTTGGTTAATTGACAGTGGCGGGTCTCGCGATTGTCTGGGTGCTGTATTGGTGTCCTATCGTATCTTCCTTGATGTGGAGACCTGTCTTCGCAAGCGTGGTTTCGGGGGCTGCTCTGGGATGAAAGCCCGATTTCTAGAGATAATGTCAGGAGTGTCGTGACGTCGAGTGCTGCTGGTCTGCCCGGAGCGATATAGATGTGATTGTGATCGTGGTTGAGTCAGCTATCTCTGAGTGGTTGCATGTGATCGCGCGTCGAAGCGCGTTGGACTAGTGTAGATTCAATGTCGTCACCTTCAACGATTGTCCCCAAAATCCCAGGATACTATAGCGCTTAGGCACGAGATCGATCGCTACGACTAAGTCGTATGTGGGCTAGGGGATGCGAGCTCGAGATGGGTTGAGCCTGCGAAAGAGTTGCGAACGCTGCAGGGGCGTCACGATGGTCAAGCTACAAGCGGCGACGGTGAGCAACCAGCTGGTCTCGAAGAAGAAGCGGAAGAGGCAGTCTGAGGCCGAAGTCGAAGTCGAAGTTGAAGTCGAAATTGAAGAGACGGATGTTCGCGATACAACTCCCACGGGTAACGCAGAGCCGGCGACCACAACTGTACCCACAAAGACACACGATGGTGGCAAGAAACCCCGTCGAACGGCGAAAGGCAACGCGCCTGCGCTTTCGCGCAATAACTCGTCCAACTTGGTCGAGTCACAAGTGCCATGGCCCGCCGAGTTCACGAAGCTGTCACAAACCCACAAAGCGCTCAACCTCGTCTACACTTTCTGCTGCACCCGGAAGCACTTCGCCACCACGTTCGAGAACCTCAAAGGTGCAGTGGAAGCGAACATCAAGCGGGAGCTAGAGGTTGAGGATATCGCAAAGATCAGAGCACTCATGCCACGGGCGACCACATTCGAGTATGTAGATGAGCAGATGCTGCAGGTAGCATTGATGGGCGAGGAAGATATGCGAGGCAAGAAGAGCGTGCACGATATGTTCCCAGCCATGCCAGCCGAGGAGCGGGCTCACCGTAGTGGTGCAGGCAAAGACGATCAAAGCGAGGTTCTTTTGTTCGAGTTTATCGATGGAGATCTCAAGAGACAGGTTCAGAACGCAAAGACTGGCGAGGTGATCAATACGAAACGGAAGCTACGTGAAGAAGATCTCAAGATGCCAGTCTTCAGCCAGAAGCAGATGATGAAGTTGATCGAGAAGCGGAACGTCAAGTTCACCTCTGCCATCAATGTCTGGCTGAACGAGTCTGTGGAGCTAGGCATTGATCCTTTGCTGCGATTAGAAGACGAGCACAAGCCGTATGTCCCGTTCCCGTCAACCAGTCGAGGCGGCACGCCACCGCCGGATCTTTCGAAGAGTGCTTTGCCAAAGAGTATTCCGACGGAACGAAGCAGCATACCAGAGATCATCACTGAACTGAAAGGTCTCGAATGGTATACTGGCCAGATCGTGCCTGACGGTCACCGAGTTTTTGATCCGCAAGAGCCTGTCTATGGCGAGCTAAATTTTGCTCTGTCCCAGAACCTCGTCAACGCTATGTACAACACACGCGGAATCCAATCACTTTATAGCCATCAAGCAGAAGCTATTAACGCTCTCCACGAGGGCAAGAATGTCATTGTCGCAACGTCCACATCTTCAGGCAAGAGTCTGATTTATCAGCTTCCAGTCTTGAACGCACTGGAAGAGGACCCACAGACCCGAGCAATGTACATATTCCCTACCAAAGCACTAGCCCAGGATCAACGGCGCAGTCTGAAGGAGTTTTTGAGGTACTTGCCAGGTCTAGAGGAAATGGTTTGCGACACTTTTGACGGCGACACGCCTATGGAAGAACGAAATTATATCCGTGATGAGGCTCGTATCATCTTTACTAACCCGGACATGCTTCACATCACCATCCTACCGCAGGAGGAGAAATGGCGCAACTTCTTGAAGAACTTGCGATACGTGGTTGTGGACGAACTGCATGTGTACAATGGCTTGTTCGGAGCACATGTTGCCTTGATCATGCGTCGACTGAGAAGGATATGCGCAGCAGTTGGCAACAACAAGGTCAAGTTCATATCTTGCTCCGCAACCGTTGCGAACCCAAACGAGCATATGCGAACGGTCTTCGGTCTAGAAGATGTGACGCTCATAGATTTCGACGGGAGCCCGTCTGGAAGGAAAGAGTTTCTATGTTGGAACACACCATTCAAGGATCCTAACGACCGTACGTCTGGCCGAGGCGACTCGAATGCTGAGACTGCTAGATTGTTCTGTCAGCTAATCCTGCGAGGTGTGAGGGTGATTGCTTTCTGCAGGATACGGAAGCAGTGCGAGATTCTCACTACGGCTGTCAAGAATGAGCTACAGACACTGGAACGAAGTGAAGTCATGGCGAGGGTCATGGCTTATCGAGGCGGCTACACACCTCAAGACCGACGTAGGATCGAGAAGGAAATGTTTGAAGGAAAGCTGATAGGTATCATCGGCACGAACGCTTTGGAGCTTGGTGTCGATATCGGAAGCTTGGATGCTGTCATTACCGTTGGCTTTCCATACACTATTGCGAACCTTCGGCAGCAGAGTGGACGAGCCGGAAGGAGAAATAAGGACAGCCTGAGCGTCCTGGTGGGTGACTGCTTTCCAACAGATCAGTACTTCATGAGCAATCCGGATGAGATCTTCACCAGACCAAACTGCGAACTTCAGGTCGACCTGACGAACATGCTTGTGCTTGAAGGCCACATTCAGTGCGCGGCGTATGAGATGCCCATACGTCCTGACGAAGACGACAAGTACTTCAACAAGCAGCTGAATGAAATATGCGAAGAACGTCTGCGGAAAGACGACCTAGGATTCTACCACACAGCCGCTCGCTTCCTGCCGCACCCGAGCAGAACAGTAGCCATTCGAGACGTCGAGGATTCCCACTTCGCTATCGTGAACACCACAGGCGGCCAGAATACGATACTAGAAGAGCTGGAAGCTAGTCGAGCGTTCTTCACCATCTACGAAGGTGGCATCTTTCTCCATCAAGGCAAGACTTACCTTGTCAAGGAGATGAGCACAGAGCGCATGATCGCCAAGGTGGAGTATGTCAAGGTAGACTGGACAACACAGCAACGCGACTACACGGACATCGATCCTGTCGAGACTGAAGCCATCCGTCGTATCCCTGATAGCTTAAGCAGAGCCTTCTTTGGCAGCATCAAGATCAAGCAAGTCGTGTTCGGCTTCTTCAAAGTTGATAAGCGAAGACGCATCCTGGACGCGGTGCAAGTTGACAACCCTCCGATCATCATTCACAGCAAAGGCATGTGGCTGGACGTTCCGAAAAAGGCGATTGAGATCTTGAACTCGAGGCGACTGAACGTCGCGGGCGCCATTCATGCAGCCGAGCACGCTATCCTGAGTTTGATGCCGAACTTCGTGATCTCAATGCCTGGCGACGTGAAGACGGAGTGCAAGGTCGCAGTCAAAGAATTCGCGAAGAAAGAGTCTCAAAGGAAGAGACCAGCCAGACTTACGTTCTACGACGACAAAGGCGGTCAACATGGGTCTGGCATTGCTGGGAAAGCGTTCGAGTTCATCGATCTTCTTCTGAACCAAGCATGCGACCGTGTGGAAGCTTGTTATTGTACTGAAGGGTGTCTGGAGTGCTGTTGTAGCGAGAGATGCAGGGAAGCGAATGTGGTGATGTCCAAGGCTGGTGCAGAGGTCATATTGAAGTCGCTGCTGAACAAGGAGATTGACGTAGATAACTTGCCCTGGGGACCTGAGGACGAGAGAGTGCCGGCCGGCATTGAGACGGTCATCGTTGCCACCGAGGTGAGACCGAGGCCAGGCAGGGTAGTGGATGTGGTGGAAGTCAAGCGGGAAGGAGGTGGCACAAGAAGAGTGGTTGTTGGCGCTGAAGCAGGCGATGCTGCTAACGACGATGGTGACAACAGCGATGTGGTCGTCATCAAGGACGAGCCGACGGACGATGATTGATCATGAACTCGCCATACCACACCAGTACATGTTCTCTCTTGGCCAGCAACTCCATAGTGCTGGTGTACAAGGCTATTCCACCCAATATTGTGGCTTTCGACTACGAGAGTGCGCCTATGTCTGGGTCCAGATGAATTTCTACGAAGATCGAGCACCTGGACACAAGATCGGCATCACTCAGCTGAAGGCCTGGACACGTCTAATCCAAAAGCTAGCAACAAGGCACAGGTACACGAAACAGGTCCTACCTCTGCCACGTCGGCAGTACTGTCCGTCGCACCGACTTCCCCAGGTAATCTTCGCGGCTACTTCGGCACCTGGAGAAGTACGTACCGGTTTCGCCGGTCTCGGCGCACGCACGCACCCCGCATACCGCTCCCCCTCATCTGCTTATCTCCCGGATCCCCACAGATTCAATGCTTGCGGACCGGGGTACAGCCGTAAGCCACCAAAGATACATGCACGGAAAAGCAGTACCTTATCTGGGACGGCCTTAGCTCCGGATGCATGACGGCGCAAGTAGTCGGCTGTGTGCACCGTAACTGGTTGGTCTCACGTCTCACGTTCAAATATGCAGCCACGCACGTCTCGAGGGATGTCAGTCTGCCAACCGAGCAACGCACGCTGCACGTTTCGCCCAGCAGTCGCACATGTGCGCGAGGTGCGCCGCTCACCGCGAATGCGCAAGGCGCCCCCGACCAGCGAATCATCGCAGGCAAGGCTTATCGTCGGAAGCAGGGGACATGATGCGATGGCAGTCATCAGCTATCGAAAAATCGAAACGTTGAGAAGTCTCTCCCCTAGCCTCGCATACCGTTGAGACCTGCTGTAGCGGTTATCGTTGGTTAGTGATGCCATATGCAAGGATGCGAATGCTGGGGGATGTGAGATGGTGGAGAAAGCGTTGGTCAGCCCGGAATCCTGGGGTGCAGCGAGCACGTTTTCGAGATGACGCTGCATCGCGGGTGGAGCGGATGAATGTGAGTTTGGGAGTCGAAACAATTGGATAGGCCCAGACTTTGCTGTTTGTGTTCCTGGCATCATATCGGATGTAGCTTTTTTGTGAACTCTCTCGCAATAAATGGTGACGATCTCCACTCTGCATTCCGAGATCCTGGAATAGCTAGGGGCTGCTTAGGGCTTGCGGCACGAACGAACGAAAGGCTGGGGTAGCGAAGTGCGTCCCCAGACGGAGGGTCAACACGGCAGTTGGGGAAAAGGGATGATGGAATTGATGGTGACGTGCGATGTTGCGATTGTGCATGCCACAGTGGAGCGATTCGTCGAGCTGGCTCAACACGGGGAAGACTGGGAAGGCTTTGGTGGTGATGCAATACAGCAGATCTATCTCAAGCAACAAGGCGCATCGAGCGCGTGATATGAGCATACCTGAGCAGAGTAATGTGAACCCAATCCTAGGCCTCGAGCCATTCTGCGTAGCCAGTCTTACGACAACTTGCATACTTCTTGCGCCGTTCACTCCTGTTCGATCTATAGCGCTAGAACTCCGTGCCCTGCGCAAGCAAACATAATAAATAATAGGCCGTTCCGTCCGCGTCTGTACTGTGAGCCGTGCAGCAAACTGTCGTACCGGCACGTGGTCGAGAGGTGTGATTAAAAGAGTGCATGTACTCGGTGGATGTACGTGCCGTGAGTCGACAGGCACGGCGCGTTATAATCGCTCGTGTAGGTCGTTTCCAGCTTCGCTACCCATCGCGCTCGTCTGGCCGCTGTTGACGCCACTTTCAACATTGACCAATTCGTTGATTTTCGTGAAACTGTTGTCTTTTGACTGGACCATCGGGATTGGAAGCTTTCTCTGAGCGCCGTCGCCGGCCTCCATAATCTCGCTAATGCGCAGACCGCTGTGGTGGGCCGGAACGTACGGCTGTTGGCCGTCCGCTGAAGGCTCAACTGGTGCGAGTGCTGGAGGCGGCTGGTTTTGCAGAGAGAGATGATGTAGCGTTGGTAACTGTACACCGTTGTGGAAGTACTGGGGTCGCAACCGTGGCGAGTGCGATGGGGTCGCGAGTGGCGTGTGGTCGGGTGTTGGAGAAGTAGACTCGTGTGGGAACTCTGGTGATGGTGGCGCAGTCGACTGAGGAGAGCCCGGCCTGGATTTCTTCGTGGCACGCTGCCCGTACTGGTCGTCATCGTCATGCGAATGAGATCTTGACATTGGCTGCGATGTAGGGTTCGAAGAATAATGGTACGATGAGAGAGATGGCATGCGACCGGTGTGGTAAGGGTGGTTGTAATTGGTGTAGGGTGCCCTTGTTGGTAAAGAGAGGTGCTGATTCGGAATTTGAGAGATGTTGTTGTTCTCGCGCTCTACTTGTGAGGCGGCAGTGGCGAGCATGTTGATGTCCATCGGCCTGTGAAAGTTGCCTTGAGCCGGGCTGATGTCGCCACTGATGTTTCGCGTGATATAAGATCCCGGGTTGCTGGAGTACGTGGCGTACGAATGAGGCGGGGAGACGTTGGGCGAGTTCATGCCAGAACTAGGAGCCGAGCTCGTCGGCTTTGTCTGTGGTGGTGGCGGTGGCATAGATGTCAAGTGCGAAAGTCCGTTCATCTGACTGGCTTGGTTTACATTGTTGAGCTGGCTGGCCTGGCTGATTTGGCTCATCTGGTTCAGCTGGTTCATCTGGCTCATTTGCGCAATCGAGTTCATCTGGTTGTTGAAATTCATCTGCTGAAGCGCCGGATTGTCGTAGAGACCGCCTTGGATGGCTGCCGCTGCGGCCTGCACGGCTGCAGAATGTTGCTTGTTACCGCGCCGCGAGTTTGGGTTGCTATGAATTCTCGAATGACGAGTCAACTCGTCGGATCTGCTGAAGCGTTTGGTGCAGCCTGGAAACTGGCATGCGTGCGGTTTCTCGCCCGTGTGTGTGCGGATGTGTCGCGTTTGATGTTCGAGACGGTGGAAGGCTTTGTCGCATAGCGGACACTTATATGGTCGCGGCAGATCCGATCTGTTCTCGTCTTGATTTTGCATGGTCGCACCGACCGCCTGGAGTGTTTGCACTGCTGCCATTTGGTCGCTGGTCAGTGACGAGGACGCCTCTGCGTTCGAAGGGGGTGGCTGCGACGGTATCGTGGCGTCGTCGGCTGGCTGAGGTTGTTGTGGCAGATGAGACTGAGTGCTCCGCTCGTCGTTTAGCAATCGTGAAAGCATCACATGAAATCCGGGGATGGCCAAGGGTTTAAGTAAGCCTGTGATAGAAAAAATTGGCTGGCGCAGCGGCAGGCTTTCCGGGGTACCTGCAAGGCAAGAGGAAACAAGCCGAGGGAGGGGAGTCCAGTTGTGTGGTACCGTGGTGGGAGAAGAGGAGGAGTGTGTGGAAAAGGTATGTAACCGCAAACGCTGGGCTCGGGTGATGAAGGAGCCACGGAGCTGTGTGGGGCGACGATTAGCCGAAGATTGCGGACCTGCGTTGTCTCCCACTCTTCCTGGAGTCAGTGCAAACGCGGAGGTTGATCGAAACTTCCCGCTGGTGCAACAGCAGACGATGAGTACACTGTGGCCCTTGAAGTTATCGCTGTTGATTGTGCTTAGGCTTGAGATGACTGCCGGCCGGCTGACTGTTGGCGATGTCCGTTTTGTGGGACTGCGGGCCTGCGGCTCGTGTAGTTGGTTGTGTGATCAAATCTTCACTGCTGTGGAGACGGCGAAAATGTCCACGGCTAGCTCGTCTGGCGGTCCCGTCGGCTCTGACGCTTGCAAACTGCGTGGGTGTAGGATGGCGACAACGTCTTCAACGAAAGCCTCCCAGCAGAGAAGCCCCCCTTCCTCCCCACTACTGCCACTGTGCGACACGGGCGCGGCGAGGACTCTCCGGCTCCTGAAGGTTGAAACTCGCCTTATCGCTGGAAGATGTGGAGTGGTGAAACCAGAAGACAAGAGTTGCCACTGACGTTGGGGTTGGGTTGCCAAGTCTATGTCCACGACAAGTGTCTTTTCAATCAAAGTCTCGTCGCTATGCTCCAATCATCGACCCTTCTCCGGACTATCTCAACTACGGGCGCAAAGGCAACAGCATGTGCTGGCATGTTTCAGCACATCCAATCGCACTGTACAGATAAGACTCTCAGCGGCGTCACGTTCCTTGCGGATGTCTTTTCAAACGCGGGATGTCGACCCCGGATTGTAGAAATGTCTGCCCGGTGTTCTCGACATCTGAACAAAGCAAACCTCAACATGACAACTCCGTCGAAGGGAACGCGCCATCCACAGCAAATACTTCGTAGGCGAGATGGTCCGAAAGTTGTGTGAGTGACACGTTGCAACCTTGTACGAGCAGTCGACTGCCCAAGAGCCTCAGCAGCGCAGGGGATGTTCAGCCAATCTGTTGCTCTACCGGAGCCGTACCACGTCCACGGGTCTGGATCTTCAGCTTTTCTGACACCTTTATCCAGATGCATCTAGCTTACTCCGCAATTCGCCCAAGATTACAGATTGGTGGCTGTAACTCGCTACACCGACCAGCTGTGCCAACCGATGACAAGGCGGATTAATGCGACGCCCAACAAGCACCTCATCGAATGGAGTGGGTGTCGTGGATGAAGGGGTGTAGGGCTGTGCGTGGAGGCGTTTGACCTTCGCTGCGGAAGGGCCGCCTTCTACTTGTTCTTCGAGAATCCCCCACGTTTCAAAAGCACGATCTTAAACCCGTGATGGTTTTGGAGAATTTTATAGGCTGATTGTATAAGGCGACTTGTTCAACGAAAAAGAACAATCGCGGACTTGGTCGGTACGTTACGTGTCATTTGCGCATCCAGGTCCGCTCCGTCAGTTGGGGTCGAAAAACCGACCCCCTTATCTCGTCACTGCATCAGGTGCTCAGCCTATCAAACCAAAAAGTCGCCCTTCGCTATCATCAGCTTCTGCTCACAACAATGCGCCCAGCCGCCTTTCTCGCCAGGCCTGCCCGGTCCGCCCTGCTCGTTCCCCCGGACAAGCCAAACCGTCCGTGGAGGTGGCTTTGCTTGCGTGGCACCCGTGTCACACACGGAATGTGGAGAGACGGCACATGATTCTGCTCTCGACGCGCTGCGCGGACCGTGTAAGAGTCTAACCATGACCCGGATCTGAGTAGGTTCGAGCAGGACCACTGGAAAATATCTTCCTTCCCGAGGTCTTGGTGGAGAACACGGAAATTTGTTGGGACCGCGACGACGTCGTCGCCGAGGCGCAAGCACATGCAAATCTATGCAATGTTATCTCCAACCTTGGCGCGCACGTGGGCTGCCCTCGGGCCGAAATCGGTGAGACCCGGCGGGGTTACTCTTTTTGGCAATTACGCAACTTCACATGCTAAAAATCTGGTGCTTACATTACTAGACAACAGGCAGCAAATGTCCTACCTGAGTAGCACTGACTTGGCTTAGAGATTGAAGAGAACGACCATCGAGTCCACCATGATGGGTTCGAGTTCCAAGAATTGCACCCATGCTGCCAGGACGTCTAGAGGAGGCGGAACGCTCCATACTCAATGCTGCAGACTATCTTTGTACGCCGAACAAAGCACACCAGCCGTCCAGACTCCTCGCAGGTCAAGCGTGTGGCTGATGTCCGCCATCGGGTTGCCCTCAACGAGCACAAGATCTGCTCGAAGGCCTGCCTTGATCTGGCCACGATCTGAGAAGTTGAACCTCCTCGCTGGCGCGGAAGTCGCAGAGTGAAGAGCTTCAGCAGGCGTGAAGCCGCAGGCATCCACGAACAGCGAAAGTTCTTGGTGCATCGTCAGACCGTACCCTGTCCCTACTGCTGGGCGTGCAGCATCTGAGCCACTATAGATCAAGTCAGCATCTCGAAATGGTAGGGATATTGTTCAGCTCACCATAAGATTTCGATGCCCGCGGCCTTCAACTGCCGTACAGTCTCGAACGCGTTCTCGAACGTAGCGCCCGCATGGCGGGCGAATGCCATGCACATACACATGCGCTCCTGCTCGCCTTGTCCTATGAGATGCTGGACGCGAAGGTCGTGAGCAAACTTCTCCTGCATTTTCTTCCCTTCTTCGGTCCCACTCCCCATTGCGCAGAGAGTTGGGTTGCAATGTGCGTTGTTCTTCTTGTATGCGGCAAGTACTCTCTCATTCGGAAGCTGGTCAATGAAGCAGTGTGCAAGACCATCCGCGCCAGCCTCAAGAATCTCTACCGTGTCTTCGAGACATGTGGCGTGTGCTACGACCATCAGGCCGTTTCTATGAGCTTCATCAATCACGGCCTTCTGCAGTTCTATCGACGGTTTCTTCCAGTCGGCGCCCATCACGAGACCAGACTCGTGCATGAGCTTGATATAATCTACGCCTTCTTTCAGTCTGTCTTGGACGTACTTCCTGCCGTCTTCAGGCGTGACCAGTTTCGGCCACGTTGCAAGCTCGGCCAGTGTCTGGAGTGTCCATCGTTAGCACGATCGAGCATTCAAACGGAGAGATTGAGCCAACCTTCTCGTCAGAATTATGCGCGAGTACAATCGGCATTGGCCAGCCATTGTCGATCGTAGCGGCGAAGCTCGTCGTCTTCAAATCAGCACAGTCTCCGTCGTCCCTCTGCTTTCGTAACGTCTGAATGTTCGGCCACTCATTGTGCATGTCGCAGACAGTCGTGACTCCGAAGCGCAACGACTGTGGCAGAGCCACCTCGTTGGCACCGTCGCAGTGCACATGAACGTCGATCAGACCTGGAATCACTGTGTGGCCGGGCTTGTTGTACGTGGTACCGTCGTAGTCTATATCTAATGAAGATACTTTAGCTATTCTACCGTTCTCGACGAGAACACTGCCCTTCTCAATTATCGTCTCGCCGTCGAAGATGCGGACGTCTTTGAGCAGGAAGGAAGCCATTCGGTATCTCGAATTCGATCAGCACTTCTGGATTTTACTGGTGCCACCTCACAGATTCCTTGTATGAGACTATAAGTCGCGAGCCGCTGGTCGTCAACCCTCAATCTCCTGGTACCCCTCACTATACGAACAGCCTGTAGCTATAGGACAGCGCTAATACCGTCTTACAGCAGGAGAGCAGCTGTGCTTAGCTCGGCCAAGCTCATGAAGCTGCACCTCGCTATGGCGGGTGTAAAGCGGACATCTGAGACCCGACCACAAACTCAATCCAAAGAGCCACCAACGGATTAGGTTTTCAAGGTCATATCATCGCCTGCATCGCTCTCAAAGCCAGAAACACATTATCATATTGCACAGACAAGACATAAAGAGACCTCGAGTAGATCCGCAACAGCAAACACTTGACATCGAGTCAGTTACCGACTCTGCTCGAACGCTAGGATGTCTATGCCATACAGGATTGATACGCACTCTCACTTCTTACCTCCGGCATATCGAGAAGCTTGCATCAAGCATGGTCATGGTAGGAAGACCTCCTTAACAGTACGAGTGTGGCCTCACTAACAGCTTCCAGCGAATCCCGATGGGTAAGTACACGATGGATGAGCTCTCCTTGCTACCAGCTAGGCGAGGAACATATCCA
>JAABUW010005926.1_pt1 | contig 15608 bp, 11 predicted proteins | sample 5560081 | NCBI WGS metagenome assembly JAABUW01 (sample SAMN10711882, study PRJNA513363) | rock metagenome | isolation source: Antarctica rocks | place: Antarctica: Victoria Land, Knobhead sud | reverse complement strand
GATAGTCAAATCTTCGCTATCTGAGTGCATGCATAGTTTGTTGAACGCGACAATGATGTTCAATCGAGTCAGATACTTACTTTCTTGTATACGAGTGAGAATCTCGTCTATCAATGACAAAGAATAGCGATCTCATTTGATCAAAGCATTGAGCTTTCTGTAATCAACGCAGAAATGCAGAAACGCAGACTATCATCTTTCTTTTCAATGAACAAAATGAGCGAGATGTATGATGCGAAGCTGAAGAAAATGAACTCTTTGTTTAAATGATTAATCAGATACTTCTTTATCTTTTGAAGCTTGTGATTGAACATCTGATATAGTCTGCTTCAAGAAGATGTTTCTTCATCAATCAACTCAATTTTGTGATTGTAGAAATGATGCAATGATAGCTGATTGATCATTGCTCGATCGAAGATGTTTAGATAGTCGTGATATTCAGAGAAAAGCTTGATCTTGACTTGCTTGAGAGCTTCAGCATAGAAAAGCTCATGCAGATTCACTTCTTCAAACTTGTGTTCAGCTGTAGTTATGAGTTGATCGATTTTCGAAATGATAACAGCAAAGATTTTGACTTCTGATTATTTGACTAACATTCTATATGCAGCTGTCTCTATCATTGCTATGTTTATTGAACTGAAAAAGAATGATTTCAGACTGAACGTCAATTTAAAATTGATGTTAGTCAAAGTCGCGTCACGCTGTTTTAACTGTTTGATGAACTTCTTGTTTTGACTGAATTGAAATGTAGCGAAAGTGAAAGATCTCTTCAGTATATGAGTAGAAGTCAAGCTCTTTCGTTTCGTGATTGATTTATTGCTTGAGAGTAAAGCAATCAGTTTCTGACTAGTAGAATTGAAATTCGAAAATCGAAGAAAATTGATTCGCATATCAATTACTAGGTTGATTTTGTTCATTCATGTTTTTTCAAGAATCATTTAATGTTGATTTAATCGAGTGATTAACATAGAAGCGATGTCAATCATGTGACCTTGAATCATCAGATTCAAATAAATGACATGAGTAATGAGTTTTTTTGCATAATGATTGTCGAATTCTTGTATTGACTTTGCTTTGATCAAAGTTAGAAGCTTGATTTGCAACTGATCACAAACAATCTGCGCGATCACTTCATTAATGAACGAATAGTCAGCAGCTTTGATGTCAATCAATGACTTCAATGAGTAACTAATTTCATTGCTAGAAAGTACACATTCAGTAGTCAAAGATTCAGAAGCAAAAAAATCATCTGACATGCTCATTATTGAAGAAATTAACACATCTTTCATCACGTCTTTGATGAAAGTCACTAGTTTTTTGCCTCGCTATTCTCTGAAGAAGAAGACATTTTCTCATTCTCTTTATTCTTCGAAATGATGATCTCATGCAGACGAAGAATGAAAGCTTGAGAAGTCAAAATGTTAATCTTGTTCTGAGAATAATTCTTAAACAAGTGACTTGAGATCTTGCAGATGTAGCAGATGATAGGCGATTTCACTGACTCAAAGGTAGAAAAGATAGTCAACTTAACATAATTGATTATTGAAGTCATCACTGACAATGAAGTAGTGTGTTTGTCAGGTACGACAGTGACTTTGACGATGACAGTGCAACGTTCGCTGCGTAGCTGATAGTTGACTCGCTGTTTATTATTCACATCTTGAAGAAACTTCTTGAGACGAGAGAGTGAAGTAAAATTCTCTGAACAGACTGATAAAGCGTTCTGCAGATGATTGTTGATTTTATTCTGAAGATCATTCATCAGAATGCAATCATCATAATCGAGATAGCTGAACAGCTTCATAAAGTTGAAGTAGAAGACATTGAAAGACTTGTCTGCTTATCTCAGAGCGTTGTATTCACGTTGAGACTTTCGATTCTTATTCAGTTCATCGTATATTTCTTTCAAATGATCAAATAGCTCATAGATTGAAGTGAATGAATTTGAAGAATCAAAACAACGTTGAGCGAAAATGTGCTTTGCAGCGTCATCTTTTAGTCTAGACATCATGTAGATAATACAGATAGTCTCATCATTGAATTGATCAACATTTGCAATCAGCTTGTCATTCATCTTGTTTCTTCAATCTTTTCAACTTGATTCATCTTCATCAGTGAATATAGAGAGATTTGAAAATTTGTAGAATCAATGATGTTTATTTTCAAATGAGATGAATTTAGTAGACGTCTCTCGTCAAGTATAATTCTCAATAGAAGCATGCAACTCGATATCTTGTTGAGATAAATGATTCGTAGTAGATCGAGACTCAGTAAACTGTCGAGATCAAAGCTGATTAGCTAAACGTTGTTTCTCTTTGAGTTTTAACATTGTCTTTCGTAGCTGAGTGTTAATCTCTTCTAGAGTGTTCATTGTCATGCAATTGATCTCTAGCTGTTTCAGTCTCTGAGTATGTTTAACTTGTAGAACGATTCAATGCTCATTGCATTTCAGAGTCATGTTTCGTTGATCTCTTAGCTCATCTAACATCTTGATGATCTCGTTTGACTGATCAATAGCTCACTGACGAAGTTGTTCTTTGATCTTGATGTTTTATGAGATCGCGACATTCTGAGATTCAGCTGAAGCATCGAAAGAAAGAAGAAAAACTCGTCTATTTGCAGTGCTTCTAAGCAGGCGAGTCGTTTGAGATTCGACTGATTCAGAGTCGTGTGTCATTGTGAGAAAGATAAAGATAAATAGATAGATAGATTTGATTGTAATAAGATTGAGTGATTGATTTGATAAATTTGAGTAAATTTGAATGTGTGTTTTGATGAAAGTAATTCAAAGAATTTCTTGCGAATTTTCTGAATAGAAGTAGGTTATTTTGTATCGTCTACACGTTGATAGCAGAGTAGTTGATGAGCATTTATCTAATGTTAGAGATCAGCATAAAGCGAGTCATATGAGTGTCATTTAACTAGTAGATAAATGCTAAGAAAGAAAAGTATCTACAGAGAAGAACTTGCAACTTATATGTGTTTCTGATTTCTGCGCTAGGCTTGAAAGAGTTGACGTCTTACACAGATGACGCAGAAACTCGATGACATCATCTTTAGCTTGAATGCTCACTAGACTTGATTAGAAGTAGTTGAGATCGAGAATAAATCGAGAATAGAGTCGAGAATAGAATCAAGAATAGATCAAGAATAGAGTCAAGAATAGGTCAAGAATCGTAACAGTTGAGATTGAATAAAGTTTAGAGATTTCAATACATGATCAAGAAACAATGATGTTTTGAATCAAAATCTGCTAAAACATTTCATCTATTCAAGCACTTTTGATACTCAAGCAAGTCTGCTTAGTCTCTTTGTTTCACTCTACTATAAATACAGCTTGAAACTCTTTGCTTTCTTCTGTATTCTTAGTATTTTAGTTATAACTATCTCTATTGATCAAACATTTTATTCACGCACGCTCTATGAGTTAGATTCTAGGCATGATCTCAACAAAAATTCATTGTGAATCTTCATTATTGATGATAGTTTCAATCAATATACTTCATCTATCATGATGAAAATCTTAAAGAATCTCAGCATTTTGTCATTCAGCTTCTTGAATGATTTAAAAGTAGTGATGTTTCTTGAGTTCAGAAATATCATGTCATTTACTTTGTAAATTATTTTCTTTTGATGCTTATCAATCTGTTTCTTCATTGTGACTCTGACTCTTGCTAATGCTTGCTTGATCAACGCTAGTAATTATTTCATATGCTTAAAGATATTTTTCGCTTTGCTTGCTTCAATTTTAGCATGAGTGATTTTATATTCAGTTGAGTTCAAGTTGAAGTTCATACAAGAGTGAAAACTCTTATTCAGAAAGAATGCTGATTGTTCAATTAATGATGAAATAGCATTGTTATTAATAAATTCAGTCATGAATAATCAGATAAATCAATCATCTTGCATGTATGAGCAATAACTTTGTAGATATTGTTTCACATCTTGATTCGCTCTTTCTGTTTAATTATCTGTTTGTAAATGATAGTTTGTGAACAATTTCATCTTGATATTGAGTCTCAGACATAGAGACTTTCAGACAATTGATATGAACTGAGAATTATGATTGAACACTATTGATCTCGATAGTTCATGTGTGCAAAAAACTCATACTAACAGAAGCTTAACTGTTTATTCTGCTGTGATTTCTTTGTCATTTGATTAACATGAAATATAGTGATATTCTTTGAACAATCTGTTCATTACTGTCAGAATTGCATTGCTTTCTTCACTTTCTGATAGATTGATAATGAAGTTTAAGAATATGTTCTTTCATCATTGTTCTGATATGACTAATGACTTCAGCAGTTCATTGATTCTATCTCTCAATGTCTTTGATTTATGACAAACGTAACAGTTTCAAATGTAATGCTTGATCATAGTTTTCATCTTTGATCAGCAATATGATCATTTAAGCAAGTTTAACGTTTGATTCATGTCAGAGTGATCACTGATCAAAAGATCATATGCTTTTCTTATCAATTGAGTAATCTTTGACTGAAAGATTTATAATCTGTTATCTTTTCAGAGCACTTAGACTGATTGCGTTGAGTCGAGTACTTGACTCAAAAAGTGTTGAGTTGAATTGAAATTTTTTTGAAAAAGTGTTGAGTCGAGTTGAGAAGTTGAATTGAAGCACTTGAGTTGAGTTGAGAAGCTTGACTCAACAACTTGACTCAAAAACTCGACTTGACTCGACAAGATATTAAATAGATGTAAATAGCTTGATTGAACAGTCTACATGATTTTTCTTCATGACTTTCTATCATGTTTTTCCGTCATGACTCTCTATCAAAGTCAAACGACCTTCATGTTTTCTCGTCATGTTCTTCGTCATGTTTCTCTTCATGTTTCCCTTCATGTTTCTCTTTATGTTTTTCTTCATGTTTTTCTTCATGTTTTTCTTCATGTTTCTCTTCATGTTTCTCTTTATGTTTCTTGTAATGATCTTCTATTAAACAATCTTCATGTTTCTTCATCATGACTCTTTATCAAACGATCTTCATGTTTTCTCGTCATGACTCTTTATCAAACGATCTTCATGTTTCTCTTTATGACTTTCTATCAAACAATCTTCATGTTTCTCTTCATGACTCTCTATTAAAAGATAATGCAAAAAGGTAATGCAAAAGTCAAAAACCGGAAAATTTTCTATATTTAGCTCTCTTGATGTCAAGCTTAAGTTCTTGATGAATCAAGTCAAGTTAACTCGATTTCTAGTTGAATCAAGTCGCGTCAAGTTGAAAATATGCTCAATTTGACTCAAATCGAGTTGAAAATGTGAGCAATTCAACTTCAAATTGAGTTGAATTTAAAATGTCAACTCAAAACTCAACTTGATGATCAGTTTAAGAGCACTTCATCAAGTACTTAACAATTGTCTAGATCAATATGTTGACAAGTTCTTTAATTTTGTTCAATAACTGTTTGAATATTGATACATAGTTGATTTGTTTAATTTTCAACTATAATCTGATTCTGAATAGAAATCATCTTTTCAATCGAATTTTGATTAACTTTCAATTTGAATTTTGAATCTGAGTCAAATTCTGAGTCAGATCTGAGCAAGGTTTAAGTTAAATCTTGATTAGATTCTTGATTAACTTTAATTGATTGCAGATTGAATTTACTTTCAGACAATAACATCTGATGCTGATAAAGCTTTTTATCATCATTTATTTGAACTGACTTGACATTTGATATTCAAGTTAGCGCGTTGACTTTCAGATTCTGTTTTTCTGACTGATAAATAATTCAAAAGTTATATTCAGATAACTTCTCAGCTTATTTAACTTGTTGTCAAGTCAATTCTTTGCTAATCATAAAGTACTTTAGATTCAGATGATTAATGAAAATCTTGATTGAAATATCAGTACATTTTAATTCAAGATGTCAATGCTTTAAGCAGTGAATAATAATCAGCAGTTCTTTATCATAGATCTCGTAGTTGCATTCTGCAAAAATCATATTCTTGTTATTGAAGATCATTGAATGTAGAATTTCTTCATCATCATACTGAGACAATACTTTGTCATTGACATAGTTTAAGAAGTCAGTTTTCAAAATAACTTCTCTGATTGAGTTGAAATGTTTCAGAATAAAAGCTGTCATCACTTGTTACTTCAGTTCTTCAAAGATCATCTGACAGATCTCTGTTCATTCAAAGAAGTGATTTTTCTGAATCAACTTCATCATGAATCAAGTGATTTTTGAGAAGTTCTTGATGAATCATTAATAGAAATTGCAGAAGTTACTGAAGATCTGCATATGAGTTAATGATCATGATACTTTTCAGTTTTGAATCACATCTACTTTTCAAAAGTTCATTCACAGATCATTAATGAATATCAGTAGTTTAAGAAACGAGATTTTCTGAATCTTGAATTCATACTTGTTTATGTTTATTTGTAAACCAACTTCATGAAGCTTGTTTAGCACTTCTTTCACGTAAGTTCTATGTTTTTTCAATGTTTTACTGTAAATGAGAATATCATTCAAGTATGTTTAACAGAATTTATGCAAACATTTGAACAATATATTGTTGATATAATGCTGAAAGAATGCAGATTCATTGATCAATTTAAATAGCATTATTCTATACTTGTAAATGTTGAAGAAAGTAATAAAAGTAGTTAAATTCTCGCTTTCTGAACTCATGTGCAGTTTATTGAACGTGATGATTATGTTAAGTTAAGTCAAATACTTACTGTCTTGAATTCAAGCTAGTACTTCATTTATTAAAAGTATTGAATAATGATTTCTTTTAATCAAAGCATTCAGTTTTCAATAGTTTATGCAAAAGCAAAGACTATCATCTTTCTTTTTGACAAATAGTATTGACGAAAGAAGCTTTGCTGAATGTGATGAACTTCTTCTTCAAATTCTCTTCTAGATACTCTTTGATTTTCTGCAGCTTGTGACTTAATATAAAGTACAATCAACTTTTAAAGAATTGACTCTCATCTTTTAATTCAATCTTGTGATTATATGATCAATGCAAAGATGTCATAATGTCAGATCATTAACTCAATTTAAAACATAAATTGTCAATATCTTAAATAATCTCGATTCATTGAATCTGTTTTGCAGTTCAATGAATTAAGTCATCAATCTAATCATCATCTTAATTTAGTCTCAGCAATTTTGTTTTGATCATCTCAGTCGTGTGTAGACTGATCATCAAGTTGAGTTTTGAGTTGACATTTTGAATTCAACTTGATTCAAAGTTGAGTTACTCACATTTTCAACTCAACTCAAGTCAAGTTGAGCATATTTTCAATTCAATGCAACTTGACTTGACTGAGAATTGAGTCAATTCAACTCGACTCGTCAAGAACTTGAGCTTAACGTCAAGAGAGCTAAATATAGAAATTTTTTCGACTTTTGCATTATCTTTTTGATAAAAAGTCATGAAGAAAAAACATGAAGATTGTTTGATAGAAGATCATGACAAAAAACATAAAAATCATTTGATAGAAAGTCATGATGAGAAACATAAAGAGAAACATGAAGATCATTTGATAAAGAATCATGACGAGAAACATGAAGAGAAACATGAAGAGAAACATGAAGAGAAACATGAAGAAAAACATGAAGAAAAACATGAAGATTGTTTGATAGAAAAACATGAAGAAAAACATGAAGAGAAACATGACGAGAAACATGAAGAGAAACATGAAGGAAAAACATGAAGATCGTTTGACTTTAATAGAAAGTCATGATGAGAAAACATGATAGAAAGTCATGAAGAAGATTATGAAGACTGTTCAATCAAGCTATTTACATTTATCTAATATCTTGTTGAGTTGAGTCGAGTTTTTGAGTTGAGTTATCTAGTCAAGCTTCTCAATTCAATCTGAGTTCTTGAGTTCAACTTCTCAATTCAACTCGACACTTTTTCAAAAAAATTTCAACTTAACTCAACATTTTTTGAGTTGAGTACTCGACTTGACGCGATCAGTCTAGTCATGTGCATAAACTTCTGCAATCTTAAGTCAATGAAACTATTGTTTAGCTTTGATTCTGCTCGATTCATGTATATAAAAGTTGAGTTTTCATTCTTTTCTTTCACTCTTTGTCTTTCGTCTTGTACATTATCTGATGTATTGTTTTGTATCTAGATTTTATCAAAGTAATAATAATATCAGTTTTCTATATTAATAGTATCTTTAGTTTAGCTCAGTTTCTGACATTATGAAAGATTTACACTTTCTGCAACGTTTTCATATGTTGAAATCTCATCTAGTTATTCTTTTGCTTAAATGAAGTCATCTTACAATTTCTTGATCAATGATGAGCATGATGTTGAACAGTTCACTCAAAGTGTGATCGAAAATTCAGTTGAAATCTTTCGCGTAATGCAAGAGCTTTAAAATTAAGTTTGACAACATGATGTTATCATCTTGTTCTTATTCATTATTTTTAGTTCTTCAGTTTATATAGAATCAAATTCTCAGTCTTTTGCAATGATAACTCAGATTGTTGCACAAATCTTGAACAATCAATCTTTCTTCATCATTCATCTTTCTGCAAATTCTGTCGCTGTCTTTATTGCTTTTAGATTTAAGAAGCTTCTTGACATATCTGAATATGAGAGAAACAAAGATTGATTGAATGCATGAAAGCAGAGTCTGATACAGTGCATGAACGTGAATGATGATTATTATTTCTCTCATCGAGTTAAGATCATCTATGTTGAGTCATGACTCATTATAAATAAGAAGACTCACAATTTAATGAGTCAATATCAAATCAATAATCTTTGTATCATTTTTATCTTTGCAGATTGACAACACAAGTTGCATCATTACTGCGACAATTCTTTCAAGACAGAAGATGCTCATTTATATCTTTGCAAAACTCTGAAGCAAGACATGAATAGCTTTGTCAACTATCACAATCTCTTTTATCAAAAGAAAGAATATTCTTTGATGAAAAATTTCTCATTGATTGACTGTTTGAAGCATAATGTCAATTATTTCACTTAAGTCATCATCTTCTTCTGACAAAATCTTGATGAAACTCAATCATTCATTTTTCATCAATGAGTTTAAGCATTCTCTGACATTGATGAAGAGCTTCAGCAGCTTAAGCATTGTCAATCTTACTTCATCTTCGTCATTATTTCATTCATCAAAGTCAAGAACATTTCTGCGTTGACTAGTAATTCTTTGAGTTCAAAGATTATCATTTTTGTGACTGTTGTTTTGACAATGTCTTCATCTTTTTCTCTTTCGTTTCTTGATGAGTCAATGAATTTAAGTTTTATTATTATCATCATTCAAGATAAAATTCTGATCGTTTTTAAGATCAAGAAAATCTGCAACAAGTGAAAGCTGTGTTACTACTGCAAGTTGCAACATTTGAGCAAAATCATTAAAGAATGCTCAAATAAAAAACTCTTCACTCTGCATATCATGAATGTTTATAACAATGATGTTATCAGTATAAATGAAGAAGTCTCGCTGTTTGCAAGAAAAGTTTAGTTTTTGAGTTAAGTCATGCTTAAAAATCTGTATATATATCATCTTGTTTACTAGTTTCAATCTTTTCATTCTCACTTCAATTATATAGAAAGTTTTCTGCTAAATCTGTCTTGAAACTCTTTGAATTCAATTCAACATTCAAAGATAGTCACATGATAGTATTCTGTATTCTACGTTAAGCTCAATTTAGAGTTTTTGTTCTTGCTCTGATTGATAATGAAGTCTTTGCTTATATCTTTATGAATAAATTCTTCGCGCAACAACATCATTTTTTCTTGCATTAATTAACTCACTCTTGCAGACTTTGAGAATTTGATGATCAAGTCGCTTTAATCAATGACATTACTCATGTCATTGAAATCACAATGATTCTCGATGAACACATCAAAAGACTATTCTTTTATGTTACTGAATTAAGTCAGTATCTCATCATCATGAGTCTGTCATAACTTCATCATCACGTCATTGATGTCAATTTTGAACATAATATTCTTATCTTATCTTTCTTCTTTTGTCTTAATTATTGTTATCAATTTCTCATTAAGATCTATGATTTTAATCAACAAGAAGAAAATTTCTCGCTTGAAGTTAACAAAGTAGCTTCTCTTTAGTCTTGCTCTCAATTCACTTGAAAGAAGCAATTCAGTTTTCAGTTCGCTCACAAGAAGCAATTCAGTTCATGAATCACTCACAAGAAGCAATTCAGTCTACAGATTGCTTACAAGAAGCAATTCAGCACTCAGTTTGCTTGTAAGAAGCAATCTAGTTTCTCATTCACTTGAAAGAAGCAACTCAGTTTCAAGTTCGCTCACAAGAAGCAATTCAGTTTTCAATTTGCTTGTAAGAAGCAACTCAGTTTCTCATTTGCTCACAAGAAGCAATATAATCTTTCGTTTGCTCACAAGAAGCAAACTAATATTCAGCTTGTTTATAAGAAACAAACTTCGTTCAGTCTTGTCTCTCACCTGAAACAAGAAGCTTCTAGTTGTATTCTTCAAGTCATTTAAAAGAAATACTCATCAAAAATCAAGTGTTGAAATTCTTTTCTTTCTAAAACTTCTGTTGTCTTTCAAGCAGATCAATTCAATCAATCTTTTATACAACTTGACATAGTTGAGTTGAAAGTTCAAAGCTTTGATCATGCTACTCATGTCAAAGACATTGAAGTGTTTAGCGTCACTTTAAAGAAAATCAATGTCTTCTTGAATCTTGAGTTAATCTCATCTTCTAGTTTAGATTCTAATGAGTCAAAATCGCGTCGTGCAACTTTAACTATCTGTTTAAAGAACAGCTTAACTCTTGCTCAGTTTTCATCTCATTCTCAAGACAGTATGTATGATAAGAATTATTGTCTGAATCTTTATCAAATGAAAAAGAAATTTCATTTGACTGCATTTGTGAGATGATGAGATCTCTTTACGTGAAACTGCATAGTAGAAAATAATAAGGTAGCACTCTATTGATGATAGAACTAATTGCTAAGAAACGAAAGCAAGAACTTGCAGAGTTTTCATCTTCTGTCAAGTCACTATCTTTATTCACTCGTTAATCTCTTTGATCTAATCTTGCGAGCTAGTCTTGCAGACACGCATCATTCATAGTTGATGAGATGCATTCTTACAACTGCATTTTCTCTAAAAGACTCGATCTTTGAATCTTCATAGCATTGTATTGTCTTCTTGTAGCTGATAGTGTAATCATGACTTCTTCAGCACTTCAGCATCTGTGTAGAAGTGTCGTGAGTTGATCATGCTAATAAGCATAAACAGAGTTAGTGCAAGATTGTTGATATCAATTCTTCAGCTTTGCTTTCTTTCTTTCTTTCTTTTCTTCTTATCTCGTTTCAGCATACTCTTTCGTGAATACTGCTCTTTTGAACTGATGAAGTATGAGATCTGCTATGTGTATCTTGCATAGCTTGCAACTCATGATATGAGCTTCTTTCGTTGCAGCGTTGTTATGATGCAAGTCAGCTCATGAGTTAATGTGAATGACATAGCAATATCAACATCATCATCATCATCATCACTATCATGATAAGTAGCAGCATTCATGCTCACTGAGATCATGCTAACATGCTCACGAAGTCTGCTCATTTTCTTGAAGTGTACATCTCTCTTCACGTCGTCGTTGCTGCAACGTCTGTTGCATCTGCTTCTTCTGCTTTTCTTGTGTCTTCTGCGTTGAAGACTGAGTTCATGATTCTTGATATGCATATTTATTTCTGCGTGATTTGATAATTGCTAACGCATGATAGATTGTAATGATCAGACGATCTGATGCTGTCGCTGCGTTCATCGTCTGAGCGCAGCGACGACTCACACATGTCGTGTTCTCATTGAGCATGCTCGCAAATGCAAATACTGCTTCGTAAGAAAGCATGATTACATAATGAACTCAGCTTCACGTCATCTTCAGCTGTTGATGCATCGTGCTGCACAAGCGATGAATCATCATCTCAACATTCACATTAAGACTCGTCTCATTCTTCGTCTTCAACAATGAGAGAGTGAGTGACTTTTCTTTCAATTATGTAAGATTGTATTTAACAGTTGAGTAGAGACTTTCATTTCTCTCATCTTCATCACTTTTTGTTGTTGTCACATTACTTCATCTTCGTCTCGTAAGTATTGACTGAAGCAAGCAATGCGTGATGAGATTCGCTGATGAATAAATAGCTTTCTTCTTCACTTTGATGTTCTTGCTCGTGATCATTGATCGCTTCTTTTATTCATTCTTTCACAACATTCGTCATCTTCTTTTTTAAAAGACAAATGTTACGTGAGATTTTGTAATTGTAGTTTAGTATCAACTTCTTAGACTTGCGTCTTTGCACTTTTAATAATCTCTCAATCGTGACTTTTACGTGATCTGTCTCTCTTTTTTCTCTTTGACTTCTTTGCAGTCAACTGATGTACTTGTCTTTCTGTCTCATGATTCTCAATGATCTTCTTCGCATTGCTAAGATTTTTCATTGATTTTCAGAAATTTTCGTAGAGAGATGAATCAGCTCATTGAACTAAATATTCAATCTTTTCTTTCTTGATTCGCTGATTAAGTATCTTTTTTATCTTTCATTTCTCTTTTTCTTCTATGAGAATGATCTGTAACTTTGAATTCTCATCACATGAGTGTCAGAATTTCAATAAAGAAACATGAAAGATTGAGTGAATTGCATCATATCTCTCAGATAGTTCAAGCTTATATGCTTACGTGTTAATCTTCTTCAATATTCTGAATGATTTCAGTTGTTTGTGATCAATCTTTTTCTTTGAACGAAGCGTATGAATGTTTATACTTCGCAGAAGCACTTTGTCTTTCATTTGAAAGCTTGCAGCTTTATGATGAGCATTATAATACTTTGCTTGCTGCTCTGCTATTCACTTTCATAGTTTCATTAGATGTTCTCTGATACTTTGTAGTCATTCTGCTCACTTCGTAGTCAAAAGTGTCTTTCTCTTTAGAACTTTGTTCTCAGATGTCTCTGTAAAGCTTGCAATGTATTTCTTTAGAAGTTCATGTGAAGTTTTTTTGATACTAGCGTGTACATTGTTGTTATATGCAAACGTTGTCATTGACAAAAGCTCTGATCAGTTATTCATCTTATAATTGAAATACACTCGCAGATAATGCTCAAGCATCTGATTCTGTCTTTCTGTTTGATCGTCGATTTGCAAATGAAACGCAGTGCTTAGCTTTCACTTCGCTTCGAGATATCAACATAGAGTGATTCAGAAATGACTGATAAACAATGAGTCTTGATTCAACATAATACTTTGCATCATTTTATGCTGAGATACGAATTTTCATCATAGCAGATTTGCAAGTCTCTTGACGTTCAGATCTTTAATTGTTGAAATATAAATTACGTACTTGATTAACTTATCTATCATTATCAATATAGCATCATATATGACTCGTTCTGGCGACAGCGACCTATCGAAGCATATGATATACCAAATCGATCGACAAGTTATAGAGCACAATCGTACGATCAAAACAAGCTCTCATTCGACTCAATAGCTTCACAGATGACTGCGTCGCAAGTCAAAAATCGAAAATCAAAATTTTCCGCGCTCACGCAGGCCAAAATCGACGGCGAAACGAGAGTTCATCAACGCAGAAGAAAGAATCATCAATTCAGACAGTAATTTGATTGATAAATCGAAGAGCAAACTCACACGAAAAGAACAAGTCGTCAAGCGACTTTAGAACAACACAGAAGACTGCGTACTGACGCAAAAATCGAAATCGAACCTCTTTGCGCTCGAAGGTCGCGCAGAGAACAACGTTGTTTCAGAGAAGTAGAGTGTTTCTTATCAAATCACTATCTGTTTTACCTTTTCTTGGTGCGCAAGACAATAAGTCGAGGTCAGTCGTTACTATTCTGAGCGAGGTAACGTGACTACTTCGATACCTGAAATATAAAGCAATTGCGTCAAGCATTTTCTATCAAAAAGAGTAATCTAGACTCTTGCAGACTAGATTTATACCATTTTCGTCTGACATAAGTCGTTAATAGAAGACGATCTATTGCAGGTTTCGAAATAGAAATTGAGAAATCTCTACACTAGAGTTATTGCCTACGTGAAACGCTCTGAGTAAGAGGTTAAAGAGATATTTAAGTGGTGCCAAGTGAATTTTCTAGAAGCTCGAAGCTCGAAACTCGGAAAAACCCTCTATGAAAAGAAATATAAAGAGTCGCTTTATGCGCTCTTTCTCGCCCCGTTTCGCGAATAGTAACGCGGAACTCAGTAGAAGCAATAGCTCAGCGTCAGAACTCAAAACGTCGACGATAGAAATCAAAAAGTCAACGATAGAGGTTGAAACAGATCTATGAGACGAACTTAGCATGAGTTCGTCAACAAGCAAACAACTGCAGAACGACATTGTCGATTTATTTCGCAGTCAACAAAAATCGCTCACATCAGTAAATAGAAAAACGCAATACATGTTTAGTTCACTCGATGCATTGATGCTAAATTCACATGCAAACGCGCATAACGACAAGAATACAATCAATCTGCGAAATGCGAACTCGCAGCAAAAAGAGCAAACATGAGCGATTGTGAAATTCAAAGGAATGAAAAAGCGAAAAGCGATGAAAAGTTCGCAAAAAGAAGCTAGCATTGAAGTTGGTACGAGCAAGTGCTACGATGTCATCTCTAAAGAGATGCAGGTAAAGAGGCTGCGCGAAAGAATTGAATTCGCAGTCAGTCAGCTAAGACAAGCAATATCAGAACAGAAAGAGACTATAAGTCATAGCTTAACCTACATTCGAAGAGCATGCGACGAAAGCATAGAAAACTCGATTCAGAAGCAAATAGATCGACTTCAAAGTCAAACAAACAACAAACTGAAGATCATTCTACAATTGATTCAACAAAATGCTGAAGACATCAAAAAGGGAATCAATGCAAAGCAAATGACAGAGAATTCGCAAACCTTGCAGAAGGCGCAGGTTTTGCAAACGTCGCAAGTCATGCAAAATTCGCAAAAACCAACGCAGAAGCTCACATATGCGCAAAAAGCAGCTCAAGTCACAGATGCAAATGCAAATGCAAACACAAATGCAAATGCGAATGCAAATGCAGGCGAATGGAACCTGATTACCAAGAAATCCTCGCCAAAATCACAAGAAATATCGTATCGCGAAAGAAGACTCATTGTCAATCTCAAAAATGAGAACTGAACGTTGAAGACGATGAAAATGCGAGATTCGATGAATAACGCATTGAAAAAGGCGAAAATCGATCTAAGAGTCGTCACGATAGTCAAAACGCTAAAGAAAAACAACATTGCTTTGACGATCTCGAAAAAATACATCGCAGACGTCTTACTAGCGCAAAGAGCAATATGAAAGCATGTTTTTGATGTTAAAAGCATTAAGAAAGATGAGAAATGACACAAAATAGTCATACACAGTCTGAAAATCGAAATCTTCAACATGAAAATCGAAATGAAATATCTGAGAATCGAGCTAGAGAAGTACAACCCTGAATTGAAGCTGATAATCAATTCAATATGATTATCAAAAGGTGAAAATAGAGCAAGAAAGAATCATGCTTCGACGATACTGACGTTCAAAATCGAAGCAGAAGCGCAAAGACATCTGAAAAAACG
>JAABUW010005925.1_pt1 | contig 15610 bp, 14 predicted proteins | sample 5560081 | NCBI WGS metagenome assembly JAABUW01 (sample SAMN10711882, study PRJNA513363) | rock metagenome | isolation source: Antarctica rocks | place: Antarctica: Victoria Land, Knobhead sud | reverse complement strand
AATTCATGCCGAGCCGCATCGATTGCAATCGGCGCTTGCAATGGTAGCACGCTTGTTACGATTTAGTATGCCAAGTATACAGGGGTCTGAGATCTTGCTGTTCCCTCCTTGCTTTGTACAGGGACATGATTAGTGGATCTAAAGCAGCGCTCCGATCAACATCTTAGCGTCCTCGCATACAGTCCGTTGAGTATCATAGTAAAAGAATGTAATGCGCTCAACGATTTAAGGACTCTCTGGACCAAGTCAGCGACGTTCAAAATCTAAAGTATAGTAGATAGTAGTCCATGATCATTGGTTTCTCCACGCACGTTTTGATGGGGAGAATCTTGACTTGCAATGTCAAGATGGGCAGAGTCTTGAAGACGCTAGATCAAGCTTTGTCCTGCCAAGCCACTACTATCCTCGTCGGAAAGCCGGCTCGAGCTATTCCCTGCCGCCACCCGTCGGCTTGCAGTAAGTAAAGTAAGGTACGGTACTTTACTTGATAGTAGTCGGAAGCATGGCATCAACCGAGGCATTTTGTTCGCTACGGGTTGCGACATACAGTAGTACATCGTGCCCGATGTAAGGTACGGCTCTTGGCGAGTTTATACTTAGTAGTGATGGTACAAAAGCAAGATAATCTAGATGACAAGTCTAATAGTATCAGTATCTGTTGCGAGAGAGACCGGCTCAGTACATTTACAAACTCTAGATGACGGCGGAATGGACCGATGATGAGCCATCGCGCCAATGCCTCTACAGATCCAAGCTTTTGGATTGTCCCCTATGTACAAATGACTCCAGACGCTTCTGTTAGAATACAAATGGGAGAGACGCAGCAAGGCGTTAGGATTCAGCGATCCTCCTTCTCAACATGAGCCGTCTGGGTTACCGTTATTTGCCCTCTTCGCATCATGTCCGTGAGACCCTCCTCACTCTCCGTGTTGCGCGAGTTGGTGCCTGTCTGCGTTGAGGGTTCGCAGGTAGTCCAGGCTCGAGGGCCTGCGTCAAGCGGAAGCCAGTTGCTTTTGCTGTTCAGGTTTTTCCCCGGTGCAGTTCGCGAACTGTACTCCAACGGGTAGTCGGAGGAATTGGTAACGTTCTGGAAGAAGCGCATGAAGAAAGAGCGCAGGACAGGAATGGAACCGAAGATGATGATGAACCACATTTCCGTCAGCACCCACGTGTTTAATTTGTGGATCTCGTAAGTAATGTCGGTCGTGTGCGTAATCGAACTGATGGCGATGGTCTTACAGATTCCCGCAATGGCGGCGCTGCACACGTTAGTCGTGCTGGCAGAAAGCCCGGAGATGGAGGAAAAGCTTCATACATTACGCCACCGCCCATGATCAGACACAGGCCAATCCTTACCCGCGTTTCCTGGTGCAAGCGGGTGAAGATGTAAATGGGATAAAAGGCCAGTACAAGATCGGCGAATACGCCGATCGTGCCTTGGAGATAGCCCACCTGCGAACATATCTTGATCAAGCTGCAAGTCCCTGGCACAGTCGGGTTCCACAGCTTCTGGACGGGGTCGCATTGCTGCAGAATCAGAATGACCTCGGCCACATTGATGACGCCTTGAAGGGCGCCCACAAAGTAGATCAATCTTCTGCCAAATCGATACGTACGCTGTGACGTACGCTTTTGAATGGCCAGCAGGAGAGAGATGACAGCAATTCGTGCGACGACGAGGGTTAGGATGGCCACAATTTGGGCGACCCAGCTCCACAAATTCGCCTTGACGATGTCGGACTGGGACAGGACACTTTCGTGGTTGCCAATCCCATACACGGCACTCACGGTCATGAAGCTCTGCGCGGTGAGCGCAAATATCTGTACCAAGCGATAAGCCCCTTTGCCAAGCTCGTCAAAACGGGTGAAAGAGTTACCATGGCCATGATGACCCAGATGAAGTCCCATCGCAAGCCGAATATTCCAGCGGACAGATTATCATCGGGAGAAAAGGCGGCGGCTTTTGCGCGTAGCAGGATCAAAATCAGAGCCAATGTGGCCTCGGTCCACGTTATGCCCAGCATCACAGGCCCCTGGGCTCCGTAGGCATTCCCCATGACCGGCAATGGATAGGAATCTCGCGATGCTGCCTTTTGTGGTCAGCTGTAAGTTGTTGTTCGTTGAAGACTGAGCGACATCTCAGGGACACCACGGGGAACGGGATAATGTATGTTAATTCGTCTCCATCGCTAGTAGTAGGTCGTTTCATTCGTTACCCATGTCCATGACAACCGAGACTACTATTAGAAAGCGTCGCGCTGGTCGGAGATTGACTTTTCAATGGACGGGCCAGACCTGGCAGCGCCACGAGAGGCACAGATGCATTTTAACCTCTCCCTGTCCAATGGGAAGATGAAGGCGCGATCATCAATCACGTTGTATCACGAATCAGGGTCTTGCCGTCGGCACAACAGGGGTGGAGAGGTGGTAGCACGCGTACGGGCACAGAGTTACGGAGTAATGGAGATGACAAAAGCCCCCCAGATCAGGCGCAAAACGATGGCGCCCCGTGTCGCGATCGTGGCTTGCATGGGTGCCATGTTGCACAATATTGCCATGTTGTCATGCAGCGGAAGCTGATTTGCGCACTCCCTCCACCACCTCCCGGGGAAGCGGGACGGAAGAACTAGGCCAAGCCGCACCCTGTCCGCCGAACTCTAGGGTCAACCGGGTACCCTTGCAACCTTGTTGTGCCTTGATCATTTCCGCACGGCCCCACTCCCACGTTCCCACCACCCCACGGCCCACCACACCCTGCTTGACATAATCCCATGCTGTGCGCCTGGTATTCCCGCAACCCTCATCTTCCTTCATCATTCCACCAACCATGTCCACGTCGGAGAAAGTCAAAGAAATTCCCACGACGACCGTCGAGGTCTTTGGAGACGCCGACGCCCTCAAAGGCTATATCATCGATCCCACTCGCTACCCCAACAATGCCGCGGGTTTGAAGAAGGGCGCAGATGGATACGTCCTGATCCCTCAACCCCTGGACACCGATGAAGACCCTCTCAATTGGAGCCCCAGGAAGAAATGGCTCACAGTGGCCATCATCGCTTATATTGCTGCCCTCGCCGACTACACCGGCGGGACAGCCATTATCACCGTCATTCCGCAATCATTGTATGTTTCTTTTGCATTGCCCGCTATTCTGAAGCTGCCAGCGACTAATTGCCCGTTATTGTAGCCAGTGGCACCAGTCGCCGGCCACCGTGCAACACGCCGTGGTGGGTAATCTGTTTACTATTGGGGCGTGCGGACTCTTCGTCATTGCTCTCGCCAATTTCTTTGGACGCTTGCCTGTCACCTTCTTATTCCAGACCGTGATGGTAGGCACGTGCGTTTGGTCTGCGGCCGCCACGAGCTTCAACTCCTACCTTGCTGCACGCATCATCAATGGCTTCTTCTGCAGCGTGGGGCAAGGAGGTGCCCTGATGTGGGTTCAGGATCTCTTCTTTTTCCATGAGCATCCGAGGGTCATCAATTACATTGAGTTCTCCATCATTCTGAGCCCATATCTGGGACCACTCATTGCCTCTTTCATCGTGTCCGGAACCACCTGGCCATGGGCATTTTGGGTCTGCACCATCCTGGCCGTCATCGGCTGGGTCCTCGTATTTTTCCTAGATGAGACCCTCTTTGACCGGGAGGGGCCGAGAGTACCTCGAGGATCGTATTTCAGCCGTCTTGTAGGGCTTCAGCAAGCAAAGAGTTGGAAGCAGAGGAGCTTGCTCCATTGTTTTGAGCGTCCATTGATCGCCGTCACCAAAGTACCGGTGTTGGTCATCCTCGTTTACTACTTTCTTAACTTCGCCTGGGTCATTGGCGTGAACACGACTGCTGCCATCTGGCTGACTGAGCTTTACCACTTTTCTCTGCGGGACTTGGGTAAGTTGGTCTGATGTTTTCTATTCCGTCCTAAACGCTCCTCTTTCGCAACATGAGCTAAGACCGCCAGGATACTTTTACTTCTTTGGCATCATCGGAGTTCCGTTGGGGTGGTTTGCTGGCCACTACCTCCATGACGCCGTGGGTCGCTATTATATGCGGAAGCACGACGGCCGTCTCGACCCAGAAGCCCGCCTCATCATTGCCTATCCGGCGACACTAATTCTCTGTCTTAGCCTGCTCATCCTCGGTTTCTCATTCCAACACAGGTGGCACTATATGGTCCTCGCCATCTTCGCAGGTTTGCAGTGCTTCGGCGTCATGATCGTCACAACGGCCATCAACGCCTACTTGCTCGACTGCTACCCAGAAGGCTCAGGTGAGGTCAGCGCATGGATCACGGCCAGCCGCAACTGGTCCGGCTTCATGGCAACGTACATTCAGATCAAGTGGGTCACCCAGCTGGGCCCGGCAAAGGTCTTTGGCATCCAAGCTGCCATCACTTTTGCTTCCATCGCGATGATCGTGTTCTTGCAAATGTACGGCAAACGAATCAGGCAGTTGCAAGGTCCGATGACGTTTCACAAGAAGCGTGGCCACGGCTCAAGCTTATGACCGGCCTCAGCGGTCGAGACTCGAGCATCATTGGTAGGCATAGGCTAGGCCTGGCAGTCATCAAATAAGTCAAGCATGCCATTCCAGATTGAAAGGACGATGCTTCTCCGTGCGAAGCCGCATCAAACCTGATCTCACTAATGTGAATCAATGACCAATTTGACCAATGTGAACCATTCGCTTTATTCACCATTACAATTCAACTACTGATTCGGCCAATGTGAACCATCCCCCGTCTTCATCAACACGAATCAACTACTGATTTGACCTATGTGAATCGCTTGCTGTCTTCACCCATGTGGATCAACTACTGATTCCACTAACGTGAATCATTCGCCGTCTTCACCAACTTGAATCAATGGCTGATTTGATCAAGGTGAACGATTCCCCGTCTTCACTAACATCAACCAACTACTGATTCAACCAGTATGCAAATCTCGATCACAGGTCAGTTGTTGATCCATGTTGGTGAAGATGCCGAATGCTTCATATAGAAGGTTCAATTTCTCTACGCCCAATTCAGGACGGACATCAGAAGCCTCTCCTCCAATCGGGTGGGCGGCGCGCTTTGCATATTGGCTTGCTGACGGGCGTTGCAGAGCAGAATCAATCAACGTGAATCAAAACACGTGAAGATGCATTTCACCATAGCAAAACATGAATCCCCCACCGATTCCACCCACGTGAAGCATTCCCCGTCTTCACCAACATGAATCAACTACTGATTCCACCACCGTGAATCAACCCACGCGTGAATCGCTTCTCACAACAGCAACCCGGCACTGGGAGAAAGTACTTGAGGAGCAGATTCCCCCCTTATTCCTCGACTTTTTCTTCTGTGTATACATTCCAAGACATCCTTAGCACATTGGCAGACTTTCTCTTTGGTCAACCACTTTCCTATTATATATATTGAAAAGATCTTTGGATCTCCTGTCCACAAGTAGATTTTCATAGGTTGTAGCTGACCTGCATTCGCACTTGTACTTAGAGAGTAGAATTTCTCCATTGTCAACCGTTTTTTCATTCCTATAAATATCAACCCAACCAATCTCACATCAATTCCGCCCATCTCACCAGGGTAGGCACTCACAGCTTGATCTACCCTAGAGACCGTCGTCGTCAGGGAAGTACAGACACATCGAAGAGCGTACCACAGTCGAAGAACGAGGCAAAATCATCGCCATAGCCAACACCATAGCAGTGCCAGGTGTAGCAACGAGCTACGGGTAGCTGTCAAAGGAGTCCACTTTGGCAATCCTGAAACTACCCTGTCCAGCAAAGGCAGCTTGAATATCTCAAGCAAAACTCAAGAGACCATACTCACACACTTAAGCTACTTTTCAGAAGAGATGGCCCACTCGTGAAGCTTTGGCATCATGGCAGAGCAGCCAACCGACTAGCTATTGTTGCCAAATTCAAGTCCTTCAAAACTGAGGAAGTCAACCTGCAAATTTGCATTGATCATCTATATTCATATCATTGTGACTCACATTAGGCAGGTGCATCTGTTTCGAGAGACAAGAAGCATTGAGTTCTGGAACAACGCAACCCGAAAGACGGTACAACGCGGACTTGGGTGTCGTATCTGACAATGCCAACTTGGTATTTTAGCAGCAAAGTATACGGTGGGCGCTTAACATATTGTACGCTGGTGATACGCAGATGGCACGAGCACGAGTATTTTGGGACAACCACTCACATCATCTCTCCGTAAGTGACGCCAACACATTCTTCTGTGAGGATTGCTGCCGACTTTTACCCAGAGACTCTCACTACAACAGCTGGCATACATTAACCTCAAGCGGCCAGATAAGAGTACAACCCAGGGTTCTCACATTCAGGCAGGTCCCGTCACACAGGTTGAGCCTGAGCTACTTAAGATCATCATCCCCGGACAGAAAAAGCCGTGGGTCTTCACAAACCATCTCACAAACGCGGAGTGGCTAACAGAACGCGCAACCCTTCGCGTGAAGCTGCGAGCCAAGAATCTACACAAGGTCATCTGCGAAGAGATCTTGGTGCAAGGGCGGAAGCTTCGCACTCGACGTCGCTTGCTTTGCAATCCAAGATGCCTAACACCCAATCCAAGCTTTCCGGCACAACTAGCAGCAACCCCCGAGCAGCTCGCAAGTCTTCGACTTCATCAACCCAGCAGCTCCGTGGTCACGGAAACAAGGGACAGTGAAGTTGATGGTGGCGATGAAGAAGGGCTGCCTCCAAGACAAGGAAGGAACAGACAGAAAGCCACGAGCTGAAGGCGGAACGCGAGCAAAAGGTATGGCCTTCTGACGAAGAAGAGAAACGCTGTGAGAAGGAAGGATAGCTGAGCCATGAATGATCTCATCTTGTGCACGATCTAGCCATAGCTTCACATCGCACAGCTCTGCTTCTTCAACCCAGATTCATGATCAGAGAATGGGCCTCCACCCTTTACTTGGTACTCATTCCCTGTGACCTTCTTTCGACTGTGATCTATAAGAGGAGGCGGCACGCGACGGAGTTGAGCAGTTTCCGTGTGCCAGATGCTTCCAAACTTGAAGAGCTTTTCCATCTCCCTCAGCCTGTCACGGCAAGTAGAGATATATCATTGGCGTTGATAAAGCACTCACCAAGTCAATGTCCTCTCCGCTGGTCAACAAACGTCGAGCCACACGACTCATTGCATGGTGCGAGAAAGCTCCCTCGTCCTGTCGCTTCTTTCGAACAGCGCAGTGAGACGATGAGTATCGTGTCGTGAGTTCCTCTTCTCAGGCCTACCTTTTGATTGTAACTTTTTCGACTGACTGAAACGGCCCAGACAACCAAGCCTCACTCGTTCAAGTCACCTCAAGAGGCTCGAGAGCCCCAGAATGACATCAGTCCTGCCTCATCCCATACGCTTTGGCACACCCTGTCCGATGTTGTACTCCCATGAATACTCCCAATACTAGGTCTCGCATGAACGCTCCACACTGCCAATCTGGACCGAGATATCAAGCCTGGAATGATGTCGCATAATGAGGAATAGGAGATCTGTATACAGCGGCCTCAACGATATCGGATCGCTTCACTCAATCAGCTTGCCTTAGCCTCCACATCCATTGGTCCTCGGGAATGTCGAGGGTGGCACCTGGTCAAGGTAGATTGCAACGAGGCAGAATGTCTGCAGTGAGACACAACGTCGCTACCCACATTAGGAGACTGTTGACTTTGGGTCTTGTCACACCGCCTCAAGTCCTATCATATACGGCTCTCGCCAAGTTCGGTCCTGGAGAACGGATCTGAATGAGGAGCAGGATATCGGCCAACTGCGAGTCCCCACATGTGCCTTCCTGTATTAATTCGATCACGGACATTCAGGATCTCCAATCTACACTGTTCTGAAGTTGCCACAGCTTGGGCGTCTGACATCGTGACCTGCCAAACACTGGAATACGCCGGCCCCACGAAACAACAGACCATAGACTTCCATCAGTTCACGATCGATCAAACGCGATCAACCCATGCAGGTCAACTCAAGCCGGCTCAGAATAAAGAGTGGGACAATCGCTTAAGAATTGTCCAGCAAAAAATACAAGCCTTGACATAGACAAGAACCGATGTGCAACAACTGAAAGAACTGAAGAAGCTAAAAGTCCTCAAACACGAGCCTGTCATTCTCCATGAAGTCATTTCCATGGATCAGGTTACTTGCGTAGGTCTTTCCTATGATTCTTCTTGATGCTATACTTTATACTTCTGCTGAAGTTCCAACTCGTGCTACTTTCATACCAGCAACCCATGGGCCTGGAGGAGTTCATTATAAGGGATACCAATGATCGCTGTGGAGTCCGTACATCCGCCAAAGCACTTGCAAGCATGAATCGAGGGTCGAATGCAAGGCAACTGGATACCGCTGAGACCCACACGCTTCTGCGTAACCCACATCGGAATAGCACCAGCATCATCACACCAGCTATTGACTCTTCTGTCGAGTCAGTAAGCTCGGCACAGCTCAATGCTTATGGAACATTGATTGCAACCGAGGAGCCAATCGTTAAGTGCTATAGAGGTGCTCAGGCAGTATACTTTCGTTACCAATTCGTTGACAACTCCAGATACCAATCCCGGTCCAGCCGATAAGTGCTGCAATACATTTCTGCAGTCCTTGCTGGATATGCCACAACTCCTAGCGACGACCATGTTGAGTGCACTGGCAACAAAATGTTTGTGCATCTTTTCAAATCTATTCCTCGACTTGAGGGCATTCATCTGGCTCAAGCTGCCAAAGGCTTCGTCAACTTCAGAGTCATCTGCTCGGGCCTCCTGCCAGCCAAACACTCACAGGGTTGAATCTTATTCCAGATGCCAACCCATCGGGCATCCTGTTGTTCGGACCACCCGGATGCGGCAAGATCTTCGCCCTGAAGAGTGTTGCAAAGATGCTAAAATGGACTTACATGAAACCATACATCGGTACCATACGGAGTGAATGGATAAAGGAGGACTTGGCTACTGACAGCCACCCACAGCTTGGCAAATTTTCATATAGAAGCTTGCGCAGATAGCTCTTGCTGCTATGGTCGGTATTATGATATGACTTTGCTAAGGCTTCCAAAAGATGGCCATTCGACTGTTTCAGAAAGCCTTCAGCGAGCTCCCACTCTCATCTTCATGAATGTGATTCACAGAGTCACAGGAGATTGAGCCAGTAACGAAGGTGGTGATACATGAAGACAAATCACGAACCAGCTCCTCGATGAATGGTATGACATTCAACAGGCTGGAGCCAAAGTCATGATCATGGGCGCGACCAATCATCCTGGGATATCGACGGAGCCTTCTTGCGTCGCTCCACAGAACGAATAAACATCAGCCTGCCGGACAAGAGTCTTCCTCTCCAACTCATCAAGCGAGCGCTGACGGATGATCGCCATACCTTATCGACAACCCTAACCGGTATACTCGCATGGAAACCTTACATGAGAGGACTCTCCTATGTCGATATCGTATCCAATGTCGACAGTATGGTAGCGAAAGTGATAGGCAACATCGTGGAGTCTCACAACTACAAGCACGTAAGCCGTCAGACTAACTGATGCGAATAGTACTGACATTGGAATAGTATATATATAAAACAACCCCACTTCATTTGCTTGCGAACCTGGTGATGAGAATGCCCAGAAATGTGGGCACAACAGCATCCTGAAGACAGATAAGCATGGCTTTTACCATCTCCACAAATCCGGATCTGTCGTTCTGATCTTTCTTCTGGCTCATGCCCTGAGATTCATTAACTAGTATACCCTGTCTCCGTATCTACCTGGACCTAGGCTCTACAGCCAACAGGTTCAGTCCGAGATCCACTTTTAGGTGAAACGGTTCATAGATGAATCTACAGCAGCGTTGAACAGAATCGATGCGACTTCCCCTTCTGCGCGGCATCTGCACAACAGAAAATCACGTAGTCAATTGCTGGCAGCGATTGAGAGGATCAACGACTATCGGCAAAAGCTCAGTTAAACATGATTTTGATGATGCTCGAGCAGTCGTTCGAAGACTGTCACGCAACTGCATTTGCAAAAGTTGTCGACAAACGTTTCGAATGGCCAAGGCGAGTTGTATCAGGAAAGTAGATCACATATCTTCCTATCCGCGGGATAGAGCAATTGCCTTGAATTTGCTGCATTATTCATAGCTGAGCTTCAGTGGTGGAGCAACTTGATTCATCCAATGCAAATCTTACATCAATCATTACCAAGCATCTCCCAATTCGCCAAGCTGCTACATGACTGGGTTAGGGTTAACCCAAGGTCGACCGATGGTATTGAGACGTATGATTCTGTGCTGGAAAGCAACCGGAATCTTATTATTGAGTTGTTTTGGCGTTTCTGACAGCTACAGGGCACTTGATCGCTCGAATCGATGACATGTCGGAAACACGAGATTGGGATGGCTGCAAGCACTGATATGCCATCACCACCAACCCCATCTCCACGTCATCACAACCCCATGCTGCGGCAAGCGCTGCCATGAGATGTGCCTTGCCAAGCATTATCTGGAGCATGAGGAAGGGTACCGCGTTTGCCCGGTTTGCCACGGAATCGATGAAGTGTCGTGCCGTCCAGCGGAGTGGCGCGTGGTAAGTGAACTTCCTGTCAGCCAAGTCCGCTTAACAGAGATGCTGATCATTGACAGGGTCGCCGAAGGCGGCAAGAACTAATTCAACTCGATCTCATAGAAGAGGTGGCACACGAACCCTCTAACCCAACGAGAGCAAACCCCAACACGGATGGAGTTTGGATCTGGAAGGCCAGCAATGTGGAGAGACACTGCATGGTCGGGCCAGTCAGTACGAGCCGGCTCTCTGCTGATAAGTTCTTCGAGTCGTTGAGGCGCGACTTCCCCGAGTGCACCGACGAGGAGTGGGAGCTCAAACAGAAATTCTCCAAATACTGGGTGAATTGAGCAAACCCACCTCGCGAGCAAACCCATTTCTTCTTCTCTTCTCTCTACATAGCATGAAGCTCGTAACTAGTCAACCCATTTCTTCATTGCTTTCCTGTATATAGCTTGAAGCTCGCAACTGAGCAACCCAGCTGGCTTTGCCAGTAATGAATTTTTACACCTCCAGAGTCGCACCGCTCCAACTGTGAAAGCGCACTTAGTTGATGGGACCACCTGATTTGCCAACTTGAAACCAATCCCAGCAAACATTGATACAATGACCGATCGCCATCCAACGCCACGAAGATCGGGCCAGCCATTGAAATTGGCACGGCTGCTCAACGACGCTCACAGCAAGAACAGGCTGGCCATACTACAGAAGCCTTCAGTCGAAGCCTTCGCCACGGTCGTATAAGGCTGGTGTGTGATGAGCGGCCTCAACCCTCGAGCCAACTGCGTTGCCATTGAAGATCCTGGCATGTAAGACGTTACACGATCTGATTGAGTCTGTACCAACAGCGAGAGGATCCCAAAAGATGTACAGATAGAACCATACCATCCAAACCATCGATGGAGATTTCCTGTGAAAGCTATCTATCAGTATCGACCACAATCACACGGTCCTGATGTTGAATCCAACTCTTTGACTGACAGCGTCATCCGTCGAAAGACCTTGCAAAAGAGACAGGAAGCTTTTGATCGTCCAAGTGTTGAGATTGCTCCAGTGCACTGAGAGTCCTGGACGCCTACTCGTTGACTCTGAAAGGATTACCATAGAGATCATGTCGATATGTAGCATGGCACAAGTATCTTTCGCTCGGTGATCCTCCACCTATAGAATGCAGCATAACCAGCTATCAGATCACCGATGCGTAATGGTGGTCGAGCTGTGATGATTGTGATCATAGGTACACCTTTGTAATCAGACCAATGTGTGGTTCAAATCCTAAAATAAGGCGTTCATGGCACACATACAATCGACGACTCGATCTCAAAGATATTGAAGCTAAGATGCGGAGGCTAGAGACGCCGCAGCAGGTGCAATTCATCAACCTCACTGCTTGGAAGATCGTATCACGTCCGGGACCAACCAAGGCTCCTCAGTTGTTTGATACAATAACCGCATTCTATCATTGACACAGCACTAAACCCGCTACATCAAGACCCTCGACTGATGTTTGTCGGTGACTTGTAGCCCTTTTCCAACATAGCCAATTTCTCCCTCGCCTTGCGTGCTGCGTATGCCCTATTCCGGTCAGCAGGGCCTTGTCATGCGCCAGTGTCTTGCCTTAACACTCCATTGAAGCTAGCAATCTGAGCTTGGGGAGTTCGCTCGCGGTGAGCTCTGCGGGCTTTGTAACGAGGGTATTCCCTGATGCATTCCAGCCCATGCTCACTTGATCCTCCAGTCCCCAGCATTCTCAGGAGGAGGTAGATGTATGGGTGTAGGAACGATGACCGGAGGAAGAAGAGCAAGACTCGGGGTATTGTCATGCGAAGTGGTCTCATTTGGGTGGGGACATCGTACTCAGGTTTGGATGTGCGTGATAGTAAGCCGATAGGAAGAGGTACACGGAGTTACCGAATGGTTGTGCGACTACTAAAAAGCGCATCTGTCGTATTCAAATATGACTCATACGAAGACCATAGTAATGCTTCGATCGAAACAAATCTCATTCAGATCACTCCTAAGATCAGCTCGAATCTCCTAGATTCACACGCTCCCTACAGGTGTTCCGTGGTACCAGTCCCACAGCCATCTGAAGACATAAGTTGGGCTCGTAGTTGTAACACGGCTGTCGGAAGCCGATCATCACCTGATTGAACATGCGCGTGTCCGGGTGTTTCAGGGATTGAAGATTGTGCGGAGTTTGACAGTCATCTCCATTTGGAAGCCGGCTTCAGAGACGAGAGCTAGATCCTCGATCGGAAGAAGCTGCTATAGTCGTTGCGAGCAAAAGACAGATCCATAAATATACTTGGCTGCGATTGTGTTCAGATCAGTAGATTTGATTATGCGGCATTTGCCTCGACTACCAATAGCTTCTTGTCAGGGATTTTTGGCTCACTACCTTCGCCTAATCTAATAGATTCCGACGACTTGAGGTTTGACGTGGTTCGTAAACAGGCCGAGCCCTCACTTTTTCCTTTTTGAGGGGTGACGATCTAATCGATGGTGAAAGATTGCTGATATTGGCATAACAATTTTCATTGAGGGGGCCAGAGATGATGTGTCAGCCTTATTGCAATACATTGGTTGTAGATGTAGTACTTGAATTCCAGCGGAGAGCACGAATATTCAAACGCGTAAGTTCCGTTCTCGCCACCACAATTCAGAGCCAAACTCTTGCACATATTCCACTGAGAGCTCTTCAAGCAACACTCTTTACCGTGTACTTAGGAAACCCCTTGTCGACGCGCTTTCTGTGACCTTCTGACGGTGCAGACTCAATTGGGGCCGTCGAACAGATGAGCAGAGAAGTAGCGATGAGGTAGTTGCTTAATTGAAACCACGGCTGATATTGCCTGCTTGCGGAAGGGCCATTGATGTTTCCGGGAATTTGCAGCAACCGCCGAGTCCATTCGAAGCCCTAGGCAGTCGAGGAGTCCACTACGTTATTAGACAAGAACTTTGAGGAGAAAACGGCTATAGATTTCAGCTTAGCGCTACTCGCTGGCAATGTAAACGATAACAGCTCTGCTCTGCGGTTCTTCCTTGTGGAGACTGAGTGATTCTCCGCGAGGAGAATGTAGGTCAGCTTATCACCCCTTTCCAGGGATGGGTGGAAGTGTCAAGCTTCAGTATATTCCTCCATATTCCTACCCAGAACAACAATACTAGCGTGGAAAAGATTGTTGTCATTCTCAGATTTAAAGTTCAAATGATCGAGGCAGCTTCGCCTCGTAATAAATCTCACCCTCTCGAAGGCCCAATCTCAGGTATTCGAAGTCAATCAGTAGACATCCGAGACCAATCATTGAACACGCCATGCTCAATTCCAACTCAATCCATGACATCCAAGCCTCGTTGATCCAAAGAGCAACGCTCAAATTGTTAGAGTCAATTGTGAATGTCCGGAGAACTGCGCCACAGGCATTAACGATGTCGATGTTCGGAAGTCTTGCATATGTAGCTCGGTAATGGCGACTCTTGGTGCTTTTCCAGCTGTGCGGCCAGACAATATGCTTTGTGTACCGATGGCCAGAACGTAGGAGAGTCTCAGAGGAGGAAAGACTTGTGGAAAGCTACGCGGCGGGAGGCATAAAACGGATCCAGTTGGAGTGGGAATTAGTCTGCAGAGTTTGTACGGCGAGCATCAAGAAGAAGCATTTCGTGAGTGGGTCGAAAGTGCTTCGAGCCAGAAAGCTGTTACCACGAGGCCAACTGACGGCCTAAGAAAACGCAAGTTCGATCGGGAGCGGCAGGTGCAACCATAACATCAGAGATGCTGCAGTATCATGTGATCGATGGTTCAATCATCATGCGTATGGTTACGATATGAAGCTAGGGCATCCATTATCATAACGTCAGTCACCTCCAAATCCGGAACAGTCATCTAGGCTTATTAGACTCGAAAGAGTGGGTATGCTGAATTCGAGTCCTGTCGCACAACAAGGCGCCGCCTGGCTCTGTGGTGAAGAATGCTATTGGCTTAGGTTGAGCACAATGCCAGGGCTCTTCCGATATAAGGGATTAAGGGCCGTCTCCGGGCGCTCCATGCGCGACTTGGGCTTTGAACCTCAGATACGTAGTGTAGGACGGCTGGGTGTTCTACCACGAACACTTCGGCTGAATGTGGGTCATTCCAATTGACACGGGAGAGAAGAAGTTCTCGGAAGGGTCCGTCAGGGCATCACAGCTTCAATCGATGAGAAAGTCAGGGATACTTGCTTAGGTAGAAAGCTGCAGATGAAGTGGCGGAAGAGGGAGTACGTAAAGCTGCAATTCCAACAGAGTGCTCATCGAACCAATCCTATCAAGTCGAAAACAGCGTTCGAGCTCCAGGTTAGACAAGCGAAATAATGTACTGATCCGGTCGGTTGTATCTCTTTTCTTAGAAGCAGGGGTAACCCAACATGCTTGTTATTGATACGTGTCCGCACTCACAGCCAATGGGTCTTCAATACGATAGCATATTGTAATTGCAGGTGCTGCTCGTCCCGCGGCAGACTTCCTATAATTGCGAACGTATCGATAGCTTGTGGTTGCTCCCACCACCTCCCCCGATGTCAAGATAAATTCTTTGCAAGGCCTAGACATTTAACCACAACAACAGCCCAAATATTTGCGGCATCTTGCGATTTGAAATTTCCTATGCAGTCGTCTCAAAATTGGATGAGCTGGCCTGTACGATCATCCCTGTCTATCCCATGTCCTAGCAACTTGAGCGCTCGTCTTGGCTAGGCCTTGTCAGGAACCCCTGGAACGAGTGCCCTGCTAGGATATCCGATGAGGGGAAGGTGCACGCGTTGCCTAAACCTCGATGCGGTCAGATAGAGGCATGGAGACGTCTGCGTATATGAACGATTGAGATACAATCAGGTCATCCGCACAGTCCACACAAGTTTAGCAAGCCATCGGACCATCTTCGTCTGTGGCTAGTGGGCCTTGCAAATGGTTACAAAGCTATCATTGCTGCTTCATACCCCTTAACGCTAGGTCACTTTCTCAATGAGGCGTTTGCCGAGTCGTTTGGCT
>JAABUW010005923.1_pt1 | contig 15612 bp, 14 predicted proteins | sample 5560081 | NCBI WGS metagenome assembly JAABUW01 (sample SAMN10711882, study PRJNA513363) | rock metagenome | isolation source: Antarctica rocks | place: Antarctica: Victoria Land, Knobhead sud | reverse complement strand
GCACATGCTGCATATCGAGAAGGCGGAGCACCGTATGGGATACCAGCCGGTATTACGAGCCCAGCCGATGTGCTAGATTTGCGTGAAGTGGTACTCGTGAATGACGGGGTGTGTATCAGAATGTGAGGAGTCATTCAGGGAAGCCGGAAGAAGAGTTTGCCAAGCATTTGTCAGTCAGCGGCTTAACCTCACATCAAAGACAGCCCACCTTCAAGTGTTCTCCCAGTCCTTCGTAAAGACACAAACTTGATCGAACACAAACATTGACTGTCGCCACCTGACCCGATCGCTATCTCGCACTAGCCTCAATCTCTGCAAGTAGATAGCTGTACTGCAGCTTGAATTTCCAGATCTCACAACAATTTACACGAACGTCACTATCACTAAACGGATCATGGCGACCACAGCTCCAGATGCAGCTGGCGACGGCACCTCGAACCCAGGACGAGGAGGCAACAGAGGCAGAGGCCAAGGCCGAAGGGGCAGAGGGGGGCCACTACCGAACGGCGTATCGGCGATTCCAGGCGAACGATGGCCGCACAACTTCGAGCCTGACTTCACGGGCAATCGCTCGCGCGGTCGAGGTAGCAGAGGCCGTGGAGGCAGAGGCGGCGGAAGAGGCGGCAACAGAGACCGTGCTGCTAGCCAGTCTCAGACAACTGCACTCATCCCCGACCAGGACCCAACAGCAATACAACCACCACCCCAGCCCGGCGGTGGTGGCGTCTTTGGTGGTCGCCTGACCAAAGACGCCGACACAAACAACGTTTCAGGCGAAATAACGGAGGGGGTGGAAGGAGAGGAGGAGGCGGAGGTCTGCTTCATTTGTGCTTCACCAGTGGCGCATCAGAGTGTCGCGCCCTGCAACCACCGGACATGTCATATTTGCGCTCTCAGACTGAGAGCGCTGTACAAGACGAAGGCATGTGCGCATTGTCGGTCGGAAGCGGCGAACGTGATCTTCACAGATGAAGGGGAGAAGAGGTTCGAGGACTTCGAGGAGAAGGACTACTATAGGAAGGACGGCAACCTTGGCATCGCGTACGAGAAGCAGGAGATCTTCGAAGATACGGTATTGTTGTTGCGATACAACTGTCCGGACTCAGACTGCGATGTTGCTTGCTTGGGTTGGCCGGATCTGCATCGACATGTCAAAGCCGTGCATCACAAGACGATGTGTGACTTGTGCATACGTAATAAGAAAGTATTCGCGCACGAACACGAGCTCTTCACCCAGCAAGAGTTAAGAAAGCACGAAAAGTCCGGCGATGACAACCCAGGTGCCATCGACCAAAGTGGTTTCAAAGGGCATCCGGAATGTGCCTTCTGCAGGCAGCGGTTCTACGGCGACGACGAGCTGTATGTGCACTGCAGGGAAAAACACGAGCGATGTCACGTCTGCGATCGAAGGACTGGCGGTCCGAATCCACAGTACTTTATCGACTACAACGATCTGGAGCAGCACTTTGGCAAAGCTCACTTCCCATGTCTAGACAATGAGTGCTTGGAGAAGAAGTTTGTCGTGTTCGACTCTCAGATGGATTTGAAGGCTCATCAGCTGGAGGCGCATCCTAATGGCATGTCGAAGGATGTTAGACGCGACGCAAGGAGGGTGGATCTGTCAAGCTTCGACTACAGGCCACAGTATACAGAGCCGAGGCGCGGTGGAAGGGCGAGAGGTGGCGGACGAGGGCGTGACCCAAATGCCGAGCCCATGCCAGCAGCATCTTCAGGCCATATGACACGTGCAGAGCTAGCACATCAGCGTGAGCGTGAAATACAGAGCGCGCAGTCTGTCTCTACCCGAACATTTGGCGGATCACTTTCCACTCCGGCCGAACCGCAAGCACAGACTGTGCAGCGACCGGCAGCAGCACAGAGCCCACGTCCAGCCAATGCTCGACCCGCAAACCCGGCCCCTCAACTCCCACCCCTCCCTACGTCGGCGGACACCCGCCCCACCGAAGCTCTCACTCCTCAGGAACAAGCTCGTCGCCTCCGGCACAATGCTGTGACCGAACGTGCCTCAAACCTGCTGGGAAACGACCAGACCAAAATCAACGAGTTCCGCAACCGCATTTCTGCCTATCGCAACGACACGGTGACCGCCACCGAGCTCATTGATGCCTTCTTCTCCCTCTTCGACACGTCATCTGCTGAGCTTGGCAAACTGATCAAGGAACTCGCCGACCTCTTCGAGATCGCCGCTAAGCGCGACGGTCTACTCAAAGCATGGAATGACTGGAAAGCGATCAACGAAGACTACCCATCCCTCCCTGGACCTGCCGGCAACTCAAGCACTGCTGCGGGCGTGCTAGGCGCTGGTCTCGGCGGCAACAGAATTCTCAAGCTCAAAAGCTCAACCGCCAAATCCGAACGCGCCGGTCAGCAACGGTCGTGGAACAACACAGCTGCTACACCCGCCGGAAGAGCCTCGAGTGCCTTCCCGTCCTTGCCAGCTACTCGTGGCGCGCCGGCTGCCTCCCAGCCGTCATCAGGTTGGCTCGCCCTTCGTCCCGCCGCTGCTTCATCTTCGAGCTCCGCAGCCAATTCTGCCAGGCCTTCGCCGACACCTAGTCGTGTGCAGTCCTCTGTGCAGCTGGGCAAGGCACGCGATGCGTTCCCAGCGCTACCGGCAGCGAAGAAGCCGACGAGTACGGTGTTTAGTCCTGGCTATACTGGTTCCGGTGTGATTAGGCAGAGTGCTAGCAACGTGCCTGCGTATGCGTGGGGTAGTGGTGCAGGTTCGGCTGATGTATCACGCGCCGATACAGGGACGAATGACGAGGGCGAGGTTGTGGGCAAGGGGAAGGGGAAGAAGGGAAAGAAGCAGGTTGTGTTTCAATGGGGCTAGAAAGAAGTATCTGCCGTTTCTGTACGAAGTTCGGCTGTTTTGACACACTATTGTAGATCGTAGACTGCAATATCGATACAACTTCTAATCTACCGGCAGGGCTGGAACGGCTCGACGCCTGATGCTGCGCCTCCGCCAGGGTATGTCTGCTCTGCCACCTTGCCACGCTCACCTTCGGAATTTTGGGTAAATCTTAGATTCTACAACTATCACGTTCTGGTACGTAAAGAAGGCATCGTGGATGTCTCTGCAACTTTGGACTTCTGATGCTCGCCAGGATGGCTTGAATATATCGTGATCTGCGATCGTTCTTGGATACGACAACCATGGAGTATTCGGCTGATCTACACTGTTACATACCAATTCCGGATGGATCAATCCGTGTCCTACACCTGGAGCCCGGAAGTGAAAATGACTTGATCTGCTGTTCACTGCAGCCCTACAGATTGGGAGATGTGAAGGGTCGTTATGACGCCCTCTCGTATACCTGGGGCTCTGGACATCAACAGCAGCCCATCGTGGTGGATGGCAAAACTCTTTGGGTCCAGGAGAACTTGTGGAGGTTTCTTCACGAATTGCGCTCAGCTGGCGAGCTCGACCTGTGGGCCGATGCCATCTGCATCGACCAGCGCAGTACGGAGGAGAAGAATCAGCAGGTGGAGCAGATGCATCATATCTACAGGCGCAGTCGCACGACTAGACTGTGGTTAAGTTCGCCTGAGGAACAAAGAATCGGATCCCGAACAAAAGTAACACTCGATGACCTACGCACTATCATGACCAATGAGTACTGGAAGCGACTCTGGATACTTCAAGAAGTGATCTTGTCATGAAATATTCGTGTCCACATCGCAGATGACCATCGCGACTGGCCCTGGGCGCAATTCATCGAGCTATGCCTTGTGCAGTCTGGTATAGAGCACCTGACCAATGAGTTCAAACGGAGCAAAACTTATGCTTTAGACCATCTGCGTCGAAACCGCAGCAGGCGGAGCTTACCTTACCTACTTCGCACCTACGCCAGCTCTCTGTGTTCTGACCCCTACGACCGTATATACGGGCTGAGGGGCCTGGTGGAAGACCTGGATCTGGGCCACGACTTAACGGTGGACTACGGCTTGTCGAGCATTCAGCTTTTCGAGCAAGTGACTAGAACATACCCGCCGCAATATGCGCAGGATGTCGGCGGCCCTTTGTGCAATGCACTTGGTCTCGATAACATCCGCAAGTCTTTCGTGTCTGAGCAGCCTGAATACACGACTGCTGTGAGGCTCAAGGCATCTGGTATAATTACGATGGGAGAGGCACCGCTCCCGGACCCTCACACACACATTCTGACACAAAAGTGCATGTGGTCCACGAACGAAACCTTGATGGAAGGCGACAACCTCTGTAGCTTTAGTCCAATGTATTCTGTGCTCGCAGAAGGGTCGCCACAAATACTAGTGGCTGTCAGGCGCGACACAACCAGTATTGCTGCATTTACTGCATCCGCAGACCTCGCGCGGATATTCTACACTGTTATCGAACTGTACATTCTCACCAAGCCTGACGGAAAGGCGCAGCAGCCACGGCACGCGAGCACCAGGACATGGCAGAACGCTGAGGCATACAAAGAGCAGACAGCTGATGGTGATGATCGGATCGTCCTGAAACTTCGCACACAGGACTTCCTCTCCATCAAAGAACACTTCGGCTTCGCGCGGAGCCCTACAAATCGCACCGACCCTGCCGATCGTCATACAATGTGTGATCCCGTCAGCTGGGGCGACCGAGAGGACGATCAATGCACATGGTCATGGGGGGTTGGTCCGTCCGTCACCACTTTGGGAAACATTCGACCAGAAGATACTCGATATTCCGTTGTGTGGAATACACTGGTATGAATAGCGACGTTGGTAACACATCGTCACAACCATCGTTCTACAAGCCCTCTGTCGATATGGCAAACGCCTCGTCCGGATTTTCCATCGTGACCATAATCGTAGCATACTGCTTTGCACGGAATAATGACATGCAGCTTTAACTCCCTCTGCTCACCATGGCTACCTGCTTGAGCCCGAAAATGTAGCTCACACCATATGACTCGGCAACAAAAAATTCGCAATCCCCTCCTTTACCGCGTACTCATGCCCGCAATTCCCACACACCAACTTCCCACTCGCCACGCTCGTCTCCATCAACAGCACGTGCAGATCCTTCAGCACTTGCGAAGCCTCTCCATCCTCCGTCGTAAGCTCCTCCGGTGCTGGTGTCTCAGCTGGTAGAGCTGGAAGACCGAGCTAGAAGAACATCGTAAGCGAACCGTATTTTAGATTCAATAAAGGGAGGTGGAGATTACTTCTTGTGTAAGCGTCTTCATAGCCTCCCACTCAAGCCTCGGAAGCATGTTCTTCACGAACAATGGGTTCATATCAATCTCGATTTGCTCGAGTTCCGCATCTTTGGGGTGGAGCGGGAAAGCTGCGGCGGTGGATTTGCAAGTTTTGCGCGCGCAGGTGAGGAAGTTCAGGGTGAGGAGTTTCATTTTTGTGGGTTATCGTTGTTTCATGTCGTTGTTCGACGATATTGTCAAAGGCAAAGAATTGATGTCGTTCACTTGGAAAAAGTTACTGGCTGCGCTGGCCAATCAGCGTGACCGTTGTGCATATTGCCAAGACAAAACATGTGATGGGGAAGGTGAGCGTGTGAAAAGGGAGGTGTTGGGGCTTGCTTTTGATCGAGATTAAGTATTAACACAGCAAAATATCTAGACCGCCCTTCCACCCTCTCTAGAACGCCCCCTGCGCCATGTCGAAGTAGTGGCGCGAGTCGATCTTCGGCCACCGCGTTGATCAGCTCGCGATGTGCTCTTCACCATCGACATAAGCTCGCATTCTCCTGCCGCTTCCATTTCTTCTTTTGATCCAACACCGCAGTACGCCGCTCCACAAAAGGTACAAATGCCGTCTTGACGGCACACCCAACCCCACCTGTTTTCCCGAATTGTCTATCCAAAAGATGGGCCGCTGATGCAAGTCGTACATTATGAACAGGGTGAAAGCGAAGTAGGTCCATTCCCTCCCGGCCGCGGCTGTCGGCGGGGCATGTCAGACATTACATATTCTTCCCGAGTTTTCCTGATGCTCCAGTCCCCAATGCTTTCATTTCCTCTTCTTCGATGGCGAGCACTGTAGTCGCCAACGACACTCCGACGTCCTGGTTTTAGAACGATGTCCCAAGAGCGATGCGGCTGGTAGAGCTCTGGTAGAGCTCCGCAGTCGGCGACTCACCCTTGTTCTTCTTGCCGAATCCGAACTTTTTCTTCTCTCGCTTCTTCTTCATCTCGGCCCAGCCTTCATCCTCATCTTCATCGGCTTGAGCAGGTTTCGCCATCATGCGTGGCGCACCCTTTGGCTTGTCAAGCATGCGGATGGTGGAGGACTGTCGCTGCTGTGGTGGAGGCTGCGGTGGAAGTGATGGTGCTTGCTGCTGATTGTGGAAAGCGTTGAGAGTGATTGCAGAGCCCATCGTTTGAGATCTGCCCATGCCGTCATTACCGCTTGTAACTGGTCGGTAACGCGTCGGCATCCCAACGTTGCTTCGCTCGCTTGGTGCGATGGACGGTGAATAGCCAGGTCCCGGCCCACCACCATTCATATTCATGCCCGAAGGCGCGTACGTGTTAGGCATATGGCTGTTCGGCCTTTGTGCTCCCGGTCCAAGGTCCCATCGGGTGGGAGGGTGTGTCATGGTCATAGCACGTCCCGACATTGATGGTGCCTGAGTTCGAATAGACGGCGCTCGTTGGCCTTGCCCTTGCTGGCTCATCATAGATTGTCGATTGCCACCCATAGGCACACTGAGGTAGTCCTGAGGTTGCTGGAGCATCGGTGGAGGAGTGTGGCCCATAGACTGCTGCTGCAGAGCCAACATATTCTGCATAACCTGCATCTGCATCTGCATGAACTGCTTCATCTGCTCTTGCTGCGGATCCCCGCCCGTTGGCATCATTGGCATCATAGGCATACCGGGCATCATAGGCATTCCTGGCATTCCTGGCATAGGCGACATCATACCATTAGGTCCCATACCGCTCGGCATGTATGTTTGTGGTGATGGCATATTGCTCATGGTCATTGATCGTCCCATTCCCATCGTGTTCGTCATACCACCACCATTAGTGTTTGCACCAGCACCCGGGAAGGCACCAGTGGCAGGATTAGGGCTCCCTCGTCGTGCGGCCTTGGCTCGTTCTTCGCCAGCGATGATGCCAACGAGACCTCCAGGATGGCCCATCTGTTGCTGTTGCGGTTGCATGGGTGGGTTACCTCCATATACTGAGGCCGCACTGCTCATACCCATCGACTCGCGATGTGCTTGGTTGACAATGCTCGAGCCGAAGTATGGATCCTGTGGCAGCCGCCTTGCAAAAGGAGGCAGCGCGCCTTGACCCGCGCCACCGCCGGCCACTGAAGTCGCTGAAGACATCCTCCTCTGGTGCCCAACGTCGTCCCCTCCTTGACGCGTAGGTGGTCGTAAAGCACTTGGGAAACCGTGTGCTGCTAGTATGCCGAGGGGCACATCCTCGTCATCGTCTTCGGTCTGCCTGCCCCGGACAGCGTCAGCAGGAGGCTGCCCGCCGATACCTCCGAAATGCAAGAGTCCAGGTGCACTTGCGGCCGCCCGGTCCATGCTAGGTCGTGTCGCACCCGGCAGATCTGATGGTCCACCTCCAGTAACTTTCTTCATCTGCTGCCTGTAGACCGCCATGTTCGCCTCTTGCTTCTGCCGCTGTTTGGCCACTCTCTTGGCCCTGTCGGCGTCGTCCTCTGCATCGTACTCGTCTGCTGAAGTATCGTCATTGTCGCTCTGATCGCCACTACTAGGGTCGCCTCGCTGTAAGCGCTCGAACTGTTCCTTGGTCATCTTCTTCGGTGTTCCGCTCTCCGTCCGCATGTGCTGAGGTCGAAGTGCACGACTAGGAGGTCCCACAGGCGACGAATCGAAGCGTGTCTGGCTGTTGTCACGACCGGACATTATCGCCTTGGCTGCTCGAGGCGTGGTGTTGCTCGAATCCCATAATGATCCTCCGCCCTCCGAGCTATCCGGGCTCATCGCGCCAGATCTCGATGCGCCTGCAGTCGCCTGGGAAGGTATGCCGAGCGGCACACGAGTCGCGGGCGATGCAATGGCAGCTCCAGGGATTGGCTTCCTGGTGACCGTTGCCGACCTCGATGATCTCGAGAACAGGCCCTCGTCTTGTGAATCGTGAAGATCTACACCTTTGGTGTGTATTGCTTCATCCTCGCTGGAGGAGTAGTTATCAGCTGGATCTTCGTATCCATTCCCAGCATAATCGCCTTGGCTATCATGAGACATCCGCATGTCCAGTCTGGGAGATGTCCGGTCCGCAACAGGCGCGTATCCTGTCTTTGACTTCCCAAGGAAAGCCGGCGCGAGGTTGGTAAGACCAGACCCATGGGTCGGTACTGGTGGTGCATCCTCCGTCAGCCTAGGTGAGCCCATCGGCGAGGCGCCAGACATCAGACCCTCGTTCGAGCTTTGGCTGTCCAGCGAATACGGCGACCCGGCGGCATCTCGAATGGTTTTCAGCTCCTCTGGCTTGAAAGCTTGTCTGGAATGTGTTCTCGGCGGAAACATGGGTTCAGACTCCTGCATCACGTCAGCACCAGCATGAGTAATCATCACGCGCGTACGTACAGTTCTATGATACGCGAACTTTGGCGGCGGAGGAGGCGGCAGTAGATCGCTCTGACTTTGGTTCTTCGAGCCATCAAACATGCTAGAAAAGTCGCCGCCAAAATCATTTGACCCAAGGTTGAGGTCGAGATTTGGCTTTGAAGGAACCGCAGTGCTGGCATAGCTGCTCGTGGTCAACGCACGCTCCCTTTGCGGAGGGCTATGGCTTCTCTCCGGTACATTAGGCACGGGTGGTATGGGAGGTGCGTTAGTCGCTGCCGAGCCATTCCGGTTGTGCTTTTGGCCCCAGGAGAGAGCCCTTGCTGCGCGAGTCGAGAACGAAGGAGGCGGTGGTAGCGGCGAGTCAGCCTTGTCGGGGTGGTTTTGGTACATAGGCGTGGTTTTGACCTTGCGCGGAAACAGGTCGGCTTCGTCAGGCTCCCGTTCGGCGTCTACCGATGATGGGAGGGTCGATGTTGAGCTGTATCGCGCAGAAGCCGAGGAAGACTCGTCGTATCCGCTCGACCCAGAATTAGTCGTGCCGCCGCTGCCCCTGTAATCGTCACTTAGCACCGTTCCTGCATCATTTGTTCGCTCAACGTCTCCCACACACCTGTTCACACCCGCGCTGAGCTCTTCCGCCGACCGCCCACGCGACTGCACTAGCGGCGAGTTGAAGGGCCGCTGCACCTGCCTTAGCTTGTCCGCCTGGCCGCGATAATCTCCATTGAGGTTGATCTTCTCTGGCCGCTCGAGGACGCGAAAGGAGGAGACGGGTGTTGCCGGCTCGGCGGACACCTCTTCGTCGAGGACGTTGGCGGAGGACTTGCGTCGGGCGAACTTGAGAGGGTTCTTGGGCATGTAGCCGGTGTTGGGGGTGTGTTGTGTTGTGCGGTCTGCTGAGACTCGTCGCCTCAGGCTATTCCGCGGTGACTGTGCGACGGCGAGGTATCGCGATACTCGTTTAAGGCTGCCGCATGGATCAATTCGGGGTGGATATGATGCTAGATATTATGTACACCGGGCGTGTGTCGTGGTGCGCGTGTCACATGAAAAGGGTTGCTTCGCCAGGACTCCGATGGTGCGTAAATAAAGCCGGGAAAACTGCTGCTGTCGAAGCTGCCGGGCTAAGAGGCCACAAGTGAGGTTAGTATCGTGATACACGTGATGTCCAATGGCGGGTGGGGTGGTACAACGACGGAGGAGCGAAGGTGGTGTGGTGGTGATGGTGATGGAAACAGAATGGCAACTGCCTCCCCAGCGCCCATCTTCCTTCCGGCCTAGCGCCTTTGCATCGAGGGAGCGTGGCTTAAAATGGCAGGGGCGATCGGGAGACTCACTCAAATTAGCTCCGCCGCTGATCCACCAAGAGAATCAATTAATCCCCAAGGATGGCATACAACGGCGTGTCGATGGCAGGAGAACGAGAGGAACACTGATGAGAAAGCCCGCCGTCTCTCGCACCTCACCTCACCGTGGCACGCTCCACACAAGGCACAGACTGGTTCGGCGAGTCGGAGTCCGCTGTCATCAGGAGAAGCCACCAGGGATTCTCGCGACCTCTCAAGCTTTCTCCCCGTGAGACATAGGGCTGCTAACCACCTCTGTCATCAATTTGAACGGCGGTGGAGGGCTGCAAAGCGGATTCGAGACGGCAACGGTAACAACACCACCAAGGCGTGTAGACAAGAAACAGCTTGATTCGCCCTGATCTGCGATCTCCCAAATCGACCATGCTCAATTCTCCATCCGTCCAGACGTGGCTTGAGCTGTCGGGTTGTACCCGCATCATGCATGCACGCATGCGCGATCTCTGCATTGCATCCAGCCCGCTCAAAACTTGTATGGATCCTCGTCAACCGGACTCGAGGCAAAGGCGGCGGAGACGGAGCAGATTCAGTCCTCACCTCTTCGTCTCATCAGTCATCTACTGTACAACAATCGCCACACTGTGCCCCTCCCCTGCTGAAGCGCGCGCAAGCCTCGTTCGCTCTTCTCAGCCAAAGGATGTGGACTCACGGCTCACGGCTCACGGCCGGCCCCCCATCCTCGCCTCATCAAATATCACGGGCGGAAACAGTTAAGATCTCACGGCTGTGGCGTAGCGTTTCCTAATTTCCCTTGCTATTCTTATTACTGCAACCGTTGCCCGCAATTGCGCGAACCGCAAAGTTTCTAAGCAAAACATCCCCGTCAATAAAATCTTCTCTGCGTCATCAATTCCCAGGAGCACAAAATCCTTCGTGACACTTCATCCTCGTGCTCGTGCTCCTACAACGATCCCGGAAACCACACCACCGGGCCCAGAGCCACGCGCAGCTCTGTAGCACCCAACACATGCAGGCAACGCGGTCTCTCTGCAACTCTCCGCCGAAGCTTTCGTTGAATTATGGAGTCGCGATCTGAAACGTCCAACCCCACCTTCTTTCACCGCAACCCGCTGTCCAATCCGTTGCTCGCGAACCACATCTCCACCATCTCTGTGCCACTCCTCGCATTAACTCTTTCCGCCATAACTGTTTCATAAGCACGATTTCAAGCTTTCCTCTCCACCCCCACCACCGCGTCCACCGGACATGGCTTCATCCACCGGCATAAGTGAGCGAGCCCAGACTGGCTTTGCCAAGAGCGCTGCATACGACCAGCACCGCCCGGCATACACCTCCACCGTTGTGCAGCTCCTGCTGGAGAATCTGCGCGTCAGTGGAGTGAAGCATGCCAAGCTCTTGGATCTCGCTGCTGGGACGGGCAAGTTCACTATAGCGATTGCGGCGCGTGAGGAGCAGTATGAGATTGCTGCTGTGGAGCCGCATGATGAGATGAGGCAGGTGTTGGAGGAGAAGAAGTTGTCGGGTGTCGCTGTCTTGGCTGGGAAGGCGGACAGTATACCGGTTGAGGATGGGAGTGTAGATGCTGTGATTTGTGCTCAGGTAGGGCTGACCGTACTTCTTTCATGTGTTTCGTCTTGTCTTGCTCCAGTCATGGTGGAGCACGAGCTGAACAGCTCGTAGGCATTCCATTGGTTCGCGAACATGGAGGCTCTCCGTGAAATACATCGTGTCTTGAAGCCTCACGGTGCGCTCGGCATGGTTTGGAACATTGAAGACGTAGGTCGTGTCTCCTTACTCACCCTCTTCTTGGCTCTGATCGATTTCTTCTAAAGTACAATGCACCTCGCGGCCACAAAGCTACAACCGCATGGGAAGGCAAGCTACATGACCTCACTTGGACATTCCAAGACGACGCGCCGCGCTATCGCCACGAGGAATGGCGTAAAGTGTTTGATAAGCAAACTAAATCTACGCCACTGTCACTGATCATACCCTCCGACCAGCTCTTCTCCTTACCCTTAGCTGAGACCCGAGAGGCATTTGAGGTCCGGCTATCGAAGGAGAAGCTGTGGGAGCGGTATAACACGCTTAGCCAGATCGCCATGCTGGAGGGTGAGGAACGTAAAGTGAGTGGACTTGCGGCAGACGTGAATGGGACTGTACTGATGCGTTGCAGAATACGTATAATGCTTTCATGGAGATTTTATCTAGTCCAGACGTGGAAGTGGACGAGAATGGCAACGTGGTAGCGCACGGAGCAACGACGGTTGTGTGGAGTGGGAAGATACCTGAGGATGGGCGTGACGGTTTGGGAGACACGGTTGGGACGCCGTAAAGATGAACCTGAAAGTAGCGTTCGGTTCGCAGGGCCGCAACTATCGAAGACTATTCGAGTGCTTTGGAGACTTCCAGGTTTCTCCTTGAGATCATCATCAGTAGCACCGAAGTCCTCGGCGATGGCATGTCCGTCTGGTAGATGCATAGCAGTCGCTCGCAAGAGCCAGTCGTAAACTTTAGACGGGCAGCTCAATCCTCCATCAAGCAGGTGACATTTCATGCGCCATGATCGCCTGTCATAAAGTCTCGAGGCCGTCGCTTCGCTTCAACGCATGCCTCCCTTTTCATCGCCACTCCGTATTTGGGCTCAGGAGTCTGCCGAGATATACATAACTGCACTTGATTAGCATGATATTGAAGTGGAACCACACTTCACTACTAACCGTTGTTGCCTCTCACAAACGCATCCCCATAGTTTCGCCTCATCTTGCCATCAACGTACTCCTTCGTCTGCTCCAGCGCAATGTTCATGTATCCGTCGACAGACTGAAGCTCTCCTGCTCATCTTGTTAACAGACTGGCAACAAAAAGTGAATATGGGCGTGCTAACCTTTGTAGACCACACCAGAGTTGAGTTTGACGGTGACGGGAGCGCCGATGATCTCGCTCAGAAAGCCAGACGGATCTCTTGCGTCCGCTGCGCCGTTTGAAGCGGCTGCTGGGGCACTCATCTTTGGTCAAGGTGGTGAAGACGTGAAGTTCCTATTTCTGAAGTGAAGTCTGGTTGCACATGACTTTCGCGTTTTAAGGTTCTCACGGACCACCTTGAGATCGAGATCACGCGCTGCGGGCCTCACTTCGACCTGGAATAAAGGAATATACAACAACTCACTTTTGGATCTTTCACGCACAACAATGACTCAACACCCCCAACACCAATAATGTCTTTGTTCAACCGGCCTGCATGGGCAAAGACTCAATCCAATGACAACGACGAACCAGACAGCGCCTCAAACATCTTCAGCCACGCGGACCGCTCATTTCGAGACATTGTAGCGGAACAAGCTCGCAAGAAGAAGGAGAAGGCGGAGCGGAAGAAGGTGAAGGAGGAGCGGCGGAGTTCTGGGAAACGTGAGCATGATGAGGTGAAGCCTGAGCGGGATTTGCATGGGAGCCCAAAGCGACGGCGCATCACTCTGCAAGATGGAGAGAAGCTGCTGAAGAGTGTGGGTCTGTCACCGAGGGCAGCTATGTCTGGAGAGGATGCATGGCAGCCTGTTCTGATTGACGACGAAGAGCCTGTGAGGAGGTCACCGAGGATCAATCGACACTTCAATGCTCAGTCTCCGAGCAAGGCGTTGAGAGGCTCGCAGCTCGTGGACTTGGGTGACGATGATGGAGTACGAGGAGACGAAGTGCGGCACGAGGACGAGATCATCTATGATCCACCTCCAGCTGAGCCAGTGGAGATCGCAGAAGAGTCCGACGATGAGTTCGCAGAACTGGCAAGAAAGGCACGGCAAGCGCGAAAGCAGAAAGAAGTCAACCACAAGAAATCAGAGACACCAGACATCGCCGGACGATCAACGAGTCCGGGTGTGGAACCGCCGGATACGGGGTATTCAAGTCTACCAACGCCTCCACCGGACCCAGCAGTCGAGATCTTGGTCACTTCACCCTTACCAAACACAAAGCCTCTGATCGTGCACCGCAAGCTCTCGCAGTCAGTCCAGGTGATACGAAAGGTATGGTGCAACAAGCAGGGATTTTCGGAAGAGATGACACGGGATGTCTTCCTCATCCACCGCATGCGGAAGATCTACGACGCCACGACCTGCAGAAGTCTTGGCCTGGACGTTGACTCATTCGGCAATATCGTCATGAAGGGCGAGGAGGGTGTAGAGGGTGCCGCGAAAGTCCATCTCTTGGCTGTCACCGAGGAGATATACCAGGAGTTGAAGGACGAGAAGGCGAGAGGTGTCAAGCGTCAAAGCAGCGAGCTGCCTTCTGAGGAAGAGCTCGAAGCTGAGGCTGCGGCGGAGCAGGCTGCTGCACCAGAGGAGCCGAAGGAGCCACAGATTCGCTTGACGCTGAAAGCGAGGGGGAGGAAGGACTTCAAGCTGAAGGTGAAACCGGTACGTACACGAATCTGCACAAGCGTGCGGTTGAACAGATGCTAACACCTTCTTCAGAAAACACAGTTCAGTAGGATCGTCGGCGCATACCGCAGAATGCATGAGCTAGACGACAGCACTGCAGTGGCCCTCGAATTCGACGGCGATCGGCTCACCCCAGACGATGAAGTTCAAAGCACTGACATCTCGGATCTGGACTGCTTGGACGTGCACATTAACTAGACGTCGCGCACAATGGACGCACTCATGACCCTTGGATTGGCTTGGAGCGTTACTCTCTGGCATCACGCTCTTGCACATGACTAAAACCGCAACCACACTTGGCTTTGGCTTTGCTGACGCATATATATTTTTGTGAGATACCCGACACGCTTACTTCAAACAACCCCATGCACAATCGACCTGTTCCATCACGTCTTTCAGGTACCACCGCCTTCCTACTGGTAAGTGAGTCTCTTCAACCAGGCCCATTCCCTACCCGACCGAAATCCAGCTTTCAACTCGGGCAGCAATACCGCATGCACACACCGGCCCGTCCCACGTGGCTCTTTCCCTTGCGGCTCTGCTCCTTGCGTCGCTCTGTTCTCCTCCTCTCACAGAGGAGCTCTCCTCCGGAGTGTGGGTGTAAAATATGTGCACTGCAGCAGCGAAACCGGACCTTAGCGTCTGCTGACCTACGTGTCTCACTCCGTTTCGCCGACCAAACAGTCTCCCCGCATATCTCTCCGCCAATGCCATCGAGCGCCGTAGTTGGGTAGGTCGATACGACCGCAAGGTGTGGTTGCGAGCAAGGTGAGGCGTGATGACTCTTGCTTCTCCCGAGGACGGGCGTTCTCATGAGTTGGGTTGTTTCGAAACAACGATGACTCGTAGCCGGTAGACAGTAATCGAGCCCAACAAGGCGCGATATAAGAGAACACGATCTCTCGCCAAAGACAAGAGAGAAAGTAAGGAAAAAGTTATCATCACATCGTTACCTCGCCAATCCTCTCGTGCCACCCCATCCCAACTTTTTTTCCGCCGAAGGACAGTCGGTTGCACCGCATCCTCGCCAATCGGCCGCACACGCACACCCACATAGTGCTACGATCGATTCCGTCAAATTGGCCACCCCCGCGCAGAGCATTCTTCTCAGACAGATGTCTTCCCAGCATACTACTTTGATTACGAGCATTGATCTAGCACGTTTGCGGAGACCGGACCGCTGAAGCATCGAAGCTGCAGATATTGGACTTGGCAGTCGATACTGGTTGGGTGCTTGCTGTCGTCAGAGTGCGTTGAGCTGCGTCTGCACGATCGGGAGTGTCACTGGAAGAAGTTTCGGGCCTTTCGG
>JAABUW010005920.1_pt1 | contig 15617 bp, 5 predicted proteins | sample 5560081 | NCBI WGS metagenome assembly JAABUW01 (sample SAMN10711882, study PRJNA513363) | rock metagenome | isolation source: Antarctica rocks | place: Antarctica: Victoria Land, Knobhead sud | reverse complement strand
TTTTCTTAACAACATTTTTTAAAGAGAACAAAATAACTTTTAGAGCGTAGTATTATATTACAACAATAATTAAATATAGCGTTAGCAATTTAATAAGCCTTTTTTGCGTAAATTTTAGTTGCGACATATCTATAATAAATTGCGCTTTTATTAAAGCAAAAATATTTAACATAAAGATTAGAAAGTGCTTTTCAATTTTATTAAAAAATATAAATGCGACAAAATATATTTTTGACAAATAGTTCTTTGTAAACGTCTATTTAAAGAACAAGAACAAAAATAACAACAAAATAATTGCTTATATTTGCTACAAAATTTATTTAATAAATAATCTTAAGATAAATTTTTTTATAAATATAGATATTCTAAGATCGAAACAAGTAGTTATAGATATATTAAGTCGAAGACTAAGATTCGAATCTTATAAAGAAGTTGCAATATCTTGCAAAATAAAGATCAAAAACAACGTTTAAATTCGTCGAACAATTCGCACGACAAAGAAGAAAATAATATTTACAAAATTAACAACAAAAATAGCTATAACTTTAAAAAAAAAAAATAAGCTCTTTAAGCGTAATTTTCTTTTTGAGCTTACAATGTTTAAAGCGTATACTTATTTTATAAATGCGAATTTTCAATTTGTTAATTTTCGCAACAATAAAGAATTCTTGCTAAAACTAAATAATTGTTGCTATATTAAACATATTGTAGAATACAAAGATAAAGAATGTTATATTATAAAGAAAAAGAATTACTTTCTTGCGACAATTTCTCTCTTAAAAAATTATTCAATTCTATCGAAGTTAGACTCTAGTAAAATACGTTTCTCTTAAAAGATTATTTCAAAAAAAATAAAGACTTAGTTAAAAAACAATATTATTATCTATAATTTACTTAACGAAGTTGCAAAATATATTAAGATTGTTAATTGTTATTTAAGAATTTAAAAGAATATCAACAATACAATAGATCTTTCTTTCAAAGAGTACATAAAAATCTTTATAGTAACTAATTGATAAATTATTGTTGATGCAAAATTAGCGCACAAAGTTTATCTATTAAGTTAAAAGTTAAAGATCTTAATTAATAAAAAATTTGACAAAATATATATATAAAGAAAACTAGAATAATTTAAGAATTTTACGCTTTTTAAATTTTCTATCTTTGTAGTATAGAAAATTGTATATATTAATTTAAACAAAAAGCTTACTTAAAAAAGCAAAACAATAATAGATATTTAAAATCTAAACGCTATTAATGTTACAAATTTGTATTCTTTGTTATTGCAAAAAAATATAATAATTAAGTTATAAGATTGCTCTTATATTATTGTTATAAATAACAATAATTAGTTTTATCAATTTCTAGTTAAAAAGAAGTATTAAAATTGTTTTATAATTATTTTTTACAAAAGAAAAAAGTAATCAAACGTCACTTTTATAAGCTTCAAAGAATTAATATTGTATGTTTAAAATAAGATAGACAAATTTCTTAAATTTTATCGCGATTTTTGCAAGTATTATATTGACGATATTGTAATTTTTTTACGCAATATTAACAAGTATTTAACATATCTTAAAATTATCTTTGTTTTATTTTTTTAAATAAGAATTTTTTTAAAACTTAAAAAGTTATATATTAAATATTTATTTATAACATTATTAGAGCAACGTATTAACAATTTAGATCTTTAAACTTTCGAAAAAAAGTTTACTATATTAAAGAAGCTTAGTTTCTTTAAAATATTAAAGAACTTAAAGATCTATTTAGAGATAACAAATTGACTTTAATTAAAGATTGTTTACTATGCGCAAATAGCAAAAGTTTTGTAGAATTTTAAAACAACTTTGCTAAAAAAATCTTTAACTAAAAGTAAAAACATTCGAATACAATATTGCAAAAATATTAGTATTAAGTTTACTAATATAAAACTTTAAAACTTTGCTATACTTTAACAACAATTTATTAAAAAAAGTATACTTTATTATTATAATACTAAGCAACAAATATTTATAGACGTCGACAAATTTAAGAAATAAAAATTTGAGATTTATATCTACTATATAAGAGAAGATATTGCTACAAGCTTCTTTTAAACAACTAATATTTAAACAATTTTATATTTTTCTAAGATACTAAACGATATTAAAAAGAGATATTAATCAACAAAGCTAGAAGTTGTTGCTCTTGTATAAATACTAAAAAAGATCTATTACATACTTAATTATATATCAAAAAAATTGATTGTAATTTTTATCAATTACTTTGCGACAATAAATATAGCAAAGCAAATCAAATTGTTTTTCTCTTCTTTAGATCGCATAAATTTGCGTCTTATTTATATTTTTTAATACATTTCCTAGTTTTCGCTTGATATACGCTAAAAGATAGAAAAATTCAATATTGTCTCGAACGCCCTTTTCAAACTACTTAGAAAAAATTATCTTAAAAATAATCTTAAGAGCAAAGAAATTCTTGACAAAGTTGTTACTTATTATATAATTTTAGTTAAGATAACTTTAATCTTTGAAAAAAATCTAACAAAAGTTTACAAAATTAATAAAAAGTAATTTAAAATCTACAAAATGCTTTTTAGTTAACGCAAAAAAAATTGTAATAATCGACAAAAAATTCAAAACTATTTTGTTAATCTAGAACAAATTTTGAAGAAACAAAAATTTGTTGTTATTATTTCGACAAAAGTTTTAGCTTTAGTAGAAACTTAAGTTATAATCTTGATGCCTAATATAGATACAACGAGAAAATCGACGAAGTCGAAGATAGCAAAATAGGAATTTGCTATTGTAATTTTAACAACTTCAACAATATTAAAGAATTTCGAGAAAATTGCTACTTTAAAAGAGTTAACAATATTAAAAAAACTTATTAAATTAAAAGAAATCAAAATAGAAAACATTTAATTTATAATAAGAAAAGAACTTATTTACTTCTAAGACAAAAAGAACGAAAAACTAAAATTGTGCATTTTTAAAGCTATAAAAGCGAGAATTTTCGAACTATCGTATAATACATAGATGTACAAAGAATTCTTACGTATCTATAATAAAATTATAATTAATTATTATATAAGAAATTTGATTTAACAATTAAAAAGATATCTAAAATATTGTTTATTGTATTAGCTTAACAATATAATTAGATATTGCTTATATAAATAGCTAAAGCTTATTATTACGAAGTCGAAGATATTTTATATTATTATTATCGATTTTATTTTTGCGCTTCTTAAGTTGTTAAACAAGTACAATTCTTTAATGTTAATAATAGACAAATTCTCTAAACAAATTACAACAATAATTAAGAAAACAACTTTCTTAATTAAGAAATAAACAATTAAGTTTATCGACGCTTTTATAAACTAAGATCTATTTTTAAGTATTATTTTTAATAGAGACAATAAATTTCTATCTAATTTATAAAGAACAATATTCTATTTTTTAAAAGTTAATTTACTTTATTTTATTATCTATTACTTACAATTCGACAATTAATCGAAATAATTTAACTAAATTATAAAAATAGCTTTGCGATATTATTTTATCTTAAATTTCGAAACAAATTAAAAACGTTTCGCAATTAGATTTCGAGATATTTTTAACAATTTTAAGAATATTTTGACAAAAAAATTTCTAAACAAACTTATCTATAAAAAAGTTTTTTGTAAAAAATTATCTATAATCGATTCTTATTAATAAGATACTAATTATATTATTAAGCAAAAAAGAAATTAAAACGAAGTTGCAACATTAATAACTTTCGCAAACGCAAAAATAAAGCTACGCTATAATAGTTATTATTAATTACTTGCTTTAAGAAAGAGAAATAAAATTTTAAGACTAGAGAATTCTAAGCTCTCTAATTAAAAAGCGAGATTATTTAAGATTTTAAAAGTATACAATTATTTTGCTTTCAAATTAAAGTTATTCTTGAATTAGAAAATATATCTAATTGTTTTTATTATTATATTGAAGTTTGCTCTAAAGAAAAACAATTTATACGCAAGAGAAACTAATGCAAATGTGTTTCTAATAAAAAAAGACAAAGATACAAATAACAACTATAAAATTTAGCAACTACTAAATAGATATATAACGTTACAAGAACGCAATACTTGTAAAAAGAAAATAGTTTAATATTTTATTAAATAAAAGAACTAAAATTTTGTTTACAATATATAATATAATAAGACAAATTTAATCGAAGCACAAAATCTTATTAACAATTATTTCGATATCTATAGTGCGCAATCTATTAAAAAGTATTAAAATAAAAGAATCTAAAAAGTATATTTAAGTCAAAACAATAAATTAACTAAATTAGATATATATTTGTTTGTTTACAAAACTAGCGTCAAAATTATCTAATTCTTTTCTCTTATTATTGTATTTTCTTTCTACTATAATATTTTCTTTAATAAAATTATCGAAAAAATGTCTTTTGCGATATTTGATATAGCATTATATTATCTATTAAAAAAAAGAGCGCAAATTCGACAATTTACAAAACAAATTACAACAATAGAAAAGAAGAAAAAAGCAAACAAATTTAAAAGATATCTTTATAGTTTAATATTATATAACAAACGTACTTTAACTTATATTAAGATAATTTATATAGCAAAGCTTCGAAATCGCACGATTTTAAATTTAAGTTCTAAAGACAAGTTACAAAATTTAATAACTATTAAAGCTACTATATTTGCTACAAAACTAAAAATAGCACTAGAAGTTTTTTAAAGATAAAATACTATATTAATAAAAATTATTGTAATTTGTTATTTATTTTATTACGACAAAAGTTTGTTAAAGAACAAATTACTTAATATAATTTATTAATAATTCGACAAATTTCAAGAAATCTTTGTTAAAACAATAGAAAAAATAGTTTTATAAATTCTAAATCTTTCGAATCTAGTTTTATATTTAAGAAAAAAATTAATTGCTATTTTAATTTTTGACAAGTATAGACTCAAATTATTATTATTAATAAAAAAGAAATTTACTTGATAAAATTGTACAATTATTAAGAATTGCTACTTGAAAACAATTATAAATAATTATTAATATATTTTTAACTTAATAAAATAAAACAAATATTTAAAGAGTAAAATTAAAGCTTTAAAGAAATTGCTTAGAGCATGCAAAAACAATTAAAAAAAATTGACTTCTATATTGTTAATATTGTTTATTTATAATATAATAACAATTGCGAAACTTCTACTCTCTCTAGTAATTTATTTAAAAATCGAAATTACTATTTTAAACTTATTAATAATTAATTATTGAGACAAATCTACTAATCTTAAATATTTTGTTTCTAAAATATAAAAAAAATACTTAACGTATCTTTATTTTTAAGATTTAAGTTTATTTAAGATTTTCGATTAAAATAACAATTTTGAAAATCTTACTTAATTGTTATTTTAAATATATTTTAGAAAAATAAAAATAAAATCTTTTAAGCAAAAATTTATTACTTTGTTAAAAGTAAATATAATTGCGTTATTTAAAAAATACGAGATTGCTTTAAAAACTTTAACAAAATTAGTATTTTAAGATTCTCTACTTCGTCGACTAATTATATATACGTATAATACAAAACTAAGAGTTTGTAAAATACTAAATATAAACAAGAATTTTTATTTATCTATAAGAGAAGCATTTGTTATTAATGTTCTTAAGCAATTTAATAAACACAACAACTCTAAATTAGTCGCAATTATACTTTTTCTTGCGTACTACAATATAATAGTAACAAAAATTTGTCTATTAAAATTATCAATAATATATGCTCTTTTTAGCGCATCTATTAAAAGCATTTTATTTATCAAAATTACTAGCAACTTAATATTAATATTCGAAAGAACTTACAATCTTGCAATTGCAATTTCTTATACTTCTTTATCTTTTTTTTATATTTGTATTATATTATTAGAATCTAATCTTACAATTTTAAATTTCAATATTAAAGATTTCGATTGCAAGAATCTCGCTAATTATAATCTCGCAATATTAAATATATTAATTAACAATAAGTTGCGCTTTTTCTTTTATAATGCGTCGATATTAATTAAACTTAATTTCGATAACTTTTTTATCAAATATTTTTTAAAGAATTGCGCAATTCTATTCAATTAATAGTTTTATAAGATTTGTAACATTAAAACTACTACGCAAGAACTATATTAACAAAACATATTCGCTAACAAAAAGACAATAAAAATTAATGTATTAAGTAACAAAAAATCAATTGTGCTTACAAATCTATTAATTTAAAAGAATTATTATATTGTAATATACAAAAATACTTAACTTATTAATAATCTTTAACGCGTCAAAAATAAATATAATATTTTTGTCAAAAAAAGAGATAAAATTGCTATCGATAAATCTACAAAGTTAACAATTTTTCTTAAAGATTTCGTCTCGAGACAAGAATCTAATAACGACGAAAATAAAGATAACATATTTTTTGAAGATAAGTTTAACAAAGAAGCAACAAAGAAGAAAGTTGCAAAAAATAAAGCAAAGATTAAGAAAGCAACAAAGAATAAGACAAAGAACAATAAGCGCAAGAGTTGCAATTTTAAGAAAAAAGATATCAAAAAGATTAAGAAAAAGATTGTCTTAATTAAGTTAAATATTTCGAGATCTTCTAAAGAGAATATTTCGATTTTGATGCTTTTAGTTTTAAAAGCGAATTGCATAATTGTAATTCTAATAAACAACTACATTAATATACGCAAGAATTTGCTTCGTATACAATTACTAGCTAAGATAAATATTATTGTTAAATTGTTTAAGAAGAAAACAAAGAATGCAAAAAAATTATAAAATGCAATTAAGAATTTCGCAAACGCATCAATATTAATACTTATTTACTACTATTTGTTGTTAACTTTTATCAATTTAACAAAGATAAAAGGCGCAAATTTTATTATGTCGAAGAACTAATTGTTGTATATTGCAATCTATTAACACAAGACAAAATATAAAACTTTTCTTAGAGCAAAATTATATATTATCGAGGAAGTTGTAAGCGAAGCCTTTGCGTAATCTAGAATCTCAATAAAGAAACGTATTATCTCGAATCTTCTCTATCAAACTTCGACATTACAATTTTTTTTCTCTTTCTCTCGTTGTTTTGATTTTTTCTTTAAGAAACGTATTATCTTGAATCTTTCGATTTTGCTCTAATTGTTTTAGAAATTCTATCGAACTTCGACACTACAAATAATTTTTTTCAAAAAAACGTACTACTACGAATCTTTTAGTCTTGCTTTAATTATTTTAGTCTCTTTTATTATTACAGACAATCTTTTCTATTGTTACGCATTCTAATATCTCGATTACTCTATTATCTTTTCGACAACAAAAATTCTTTTTAATTTATTCTTTCTAACAACAAAAATCTTGTTTGCTCTACGCTTGTTCTTTTCGCATTCGTCGCTATTGAGAGCGATAGCATAGCAAAGAGATTAGGGAAAAATATTACAATTATTGTACTTTTCTTCTGGGCAAAGTATTTCTTGCTTGGCAAGATATTTCTTAGTATTGTAGTATTTAGATTTAAAGGACTTTTCTCTTTCTAGCTAGCAATACAATTATTGATTTCTATTACTAGTGTTCTTTTCACAATGCGTTTTCGCATTAGTTGACAAATCTTAATTGTCTAATTAAATTTAAAAAGCAAAACTACTATTAAATTAGACTGATCGTTCGGTTCCAACAATTGGAACCGAATTGCATAAATTGTGAAAATACTAACTATATTAGGTTAAAACTTGGCCTAATTAGATATAACTTTCGGGTCGGGTTATAGATTTCGGGGAAAAACCGACCCGAACGATCAGTCTATATTAAGTTAACTTCGACAAACATAATTAAGTCGCTAAAAATAATATAAAAGTAAAAATGTTGTCGAACAAATATTAAACAATTCTATTTAATAATGCATATATTTGTAATTTATTGATCGAAATAATCGAATTTCGCACTTTTGTTAATAAATTCGTTGTTCTTTGAAAAAATAATAATAAAATTGTTAAGTTAACAAAAGACGATTAAATAATTATTTTATTAAATAACGATTAAAACTTTACAATAATTCTTAGAATAATACAAAATGTCTATTTGTTAAGCGAACGAAACAAAAGAATAATTAATAAGAAATTTAACAAACTTTATTAGCAAAAGAAGATAAAGTAATCTACGTAGTTAACTTCTTTTAATTTCTTGATCTTTGTTATTTAACGTACAATTAACAACTTTAATAATTAGTTTGTTAAAAAGCATTAAATAATTACAAATATTAAAGATCTAAATAAACTAACAATTATTAATAATTACTTATGTTACGCTGCTACTTTCTAAGAGATCTTAGAGATATCAGAGAAAATTGTACTGTTGAAAAGATCTGTAGACGTCTTCAGACAATACAAGCAATTACTTGATAACAAGAATTGCAGCTAGATATAGCAATAACAATAAATAAAAACTTATTTTGAGTTGAACACAATTTATAAGAAAGTTGTGTTCGAAAGCTATATATTTTTCTATTATCGGATATTCAAGATGTCCAAAATAATCAAGATCTTGATTATCTTGATTATCTTAATCAGAATTCAAGATATTCAAAAGTTAAACTATTTTAATTATTTTGATTCTGTCGGCAGATTTTCTTTTTCTGATTATTTTTGTAAAGAGCGATGCGCGGCAGCTAGTATATATCAGCACGCAATTTGTAATACTATCTTCTTTTTTCAAAATTTTTTGTTTCGAAACTATTTATTCTTTCTTTATTATATTAACAAAGCTGACTACTGAACAATGTCGCAATTCGGTTGCCGATTGTTGCTATAGATACGCTTTTATCTCAATATGTTTTTGTCGAGCTTGTATATTGTTTGATATGCTCTGTCGAGTAAATAGAAAATATCTCAAGTGTAAAAAATGTTACCGAAAGAATCGGAAATGTAATTTGATTTCTGACTATCAAAAAATAGATAAGATTATAAAGAAAACTGAAAAACTGAATAATAAAATAACTGAGTTGCGTCTAAAAATTGTGCATAAAATAAAACAAAAAAAACACTGATTTTGTTATCTGAAAGATATAAATAATGCCGAGTCAAAAAATATTCTGAAAATCGAGAAAAACAAAAAAAAAATTAAAAATACTAAAAAGATATCCGAAACTCTATCCGATATAAATATTAATTTATTTTTGTTTGCTTTTTTGTCTTCTGATACTCTGTTTTCTTTTATAAGTAACTTTGTTGCTGACAAAACCGTTGCAGCATATCAGAGCAGTTCTTCAGATTCTTGAGTAATTTTTATATATTCTTAGAGATAGAGTATTCTTTTTATTTGATAAAATATTTCTGATTTTTTTGTTGTAGAATTTTCTCAATCTCAAACTGTTTTTTTTTCTGTAAATAGAAATAAAAGATATTCTGTAAAAATATAGTTGAATTTGCTGACTTTAACAATAAAATATAAAATACTGAAAATATTCTGACGTTCTTGAATAAGTCGAGTTTGTAGTTGACTGATTTTTTAATTTTTTTAACAAGAAACAGTCCGACTTTGATATAATTCAATTTTTTGCTTAATTTTCTTGTTCTAAATTTTTTTGTAAAAAGATATATTTTATCTCTTTTTTTTAGCTAAGATACTGTTTTTTGTTTTTTATTTTGATATTTGACCGACTTTTTTTGTATCTCTGAAATATTGTTGTATATTTTTTTCAATATTGCTATTTTTTCGATAGCTGACTGCGCAGACAGATGCGTGTGCTTTTTTTCAAAAAAATTTGATTTTTTGCTATAGTTGACAAAAAATAAAGTTATTTTAGTAATATTCGAAATCTTTGTATTGAGTGCTAGTTGTACTATAGATAGAAATAATACTCAATTGCTGTAAATATTGTTAATATAGTATTTCAGATACTATTTAAGACTTTAATTTGTTTTTTCTGTCTAACTATCTGTTATCGAATAGTAGACAGTAGATATTCGAAGTTTTGTATCTAATATTGAAAGAAATATCTTTTAATAGTTAAATATAAAGAGCTTGTCTCTGTTACTGATTAGTTTCTTGAGTATATTGTAGTATTATATAAGTCGATTCAATATAATATATTTCAATTGTTCTGCGATAAACTTCTTTTTGTATGCAATAATATATAAATATTTAATAAGTTTATTAACTATTATTAGTATCGAATTATATCTGTCTTCAGTTGCTGAATCCGTCGATTTAAGCAACTTGATAATAAAATTTATTGTAATTTTATTCTATAGCGATTCAGATAATTTCTGATATTGAATTTTGCTATAGTTTGTATATATATTATATTTGTTCTGCTGACAGCTAAAATATTGTTTGATATATATCTTGACAGCTTGTTTTATCTGTAGAAACTGACAATACTGATATAAAAATTAAAGAGTTTTTGTTATTTCTGAATATTTTTGCAGTAATTTGTTATAGTACTTTTTTATATATTTGTTAATTTTGTCGATAGATATCTGGAGTTTTTTTTTTTCTATTAAAAATTCTTCTGTATTGTCTCGAAATATTTGTAATATAGTATTCAGTTTGTATTTGTTTGCTGATAGTAATTTATTTTTGTTGATTTTAAATATACTGTAGTTAAACAATTTTTTTTGTTTTTATATAATTACTTTTTCTGCTAAGTATATCTATTCTGCTATTATTTTTGTCTAAAATATACTGTATTTTAAATTTGTACTATTCAAGTTTTTCTGATTATCGTATTTGTCTTCTGTTAAACTGCTTAATAGTAGTAAAATATACAAGATTTTTGTAATCTGTAAAAATTATAAATTCTGATAATTTTTCTATATATACTCTCTATAACTTCAAGAAGACTATTATAGCGAGTAGTTTTTTATTGTAAATATTATAGTTTTGTTCGACTGACAAAAGTTTTCTCGAGAAATATATTATTAAATATTATATATTTTTATATTTCTGACTAAAATATATATCAATAACTAGATCTGATACGTCGATTTCAATTCTATTTAATAATTATAAATTGTATATTTTTAGTACTGATTTCTTCAAGTATTCTAGTTTGAGATTTTGAAATAATTTCTCTTCTGTAAATTTCTATAACTATAATGTATTTTTTTTTGTAAAATTTGTCAGTAATATTGTATTTGTCGAATAGTTTTTAATAAATTTCTTGTTGTAGTTTATAAAATCTAGAAAGAATTGTATTTTTTTAATATTTGTTGATAGTTTTTATTCTCTAACTGCTTGTAGTTTCTCGAAATCTATATATATTTTATATTGTTTAACAACAAATTCGAGAAAATCAATTTTCTCTTGATAAAATTTGTATTTCTCTGATTTAAAATATAAGTTTTTTATATCTAGATATTTCAATACTTTAGAGATATAACTAATATATTTTTTCAAAATTTTTAAATAAATTATAATATTGTTCAAGTATGCTATAACAAATCGATTCAGATATTGTTGTAGTATATTATTGATTATTTTTTAATATATTGTCGGAACGTTCGTGAATTCGAACAGTATTACTGTATATTTGTATAATTTATATTATATACAGAAAACTGTTTTTTACTTTTTTTCTGTTTTTATTCTAATCTAGTTGTACATTTCTTGTAAATTCAGTTTAATAAAATATTTTGTTTCGAATAGTCGATTCTGAAGCTTGCTGATATTAAATAGTAAATATCGATTCTTAACTGTAATATTGTTTAGTTTTCGATAATCGATATATAGACAAAAAGTTTTATTTTTTTTTGATACAAAGAGAATCGGATATTCTGTCTGTAATTGGAATTTTCTAATAAATTTTTTTTTTGTTTTTTGTCAGATATTTGCGGAGCACTTCGAGTTTTTTTTTGAATAAAATATATATAGATTTAAATATAAACTGTTTGTCTAATTCAAATCTGATTTTGTAATTTTACAATTAATATTTAGAAAAAGTCTCTATTGTTTTCTCTTCTTGAAACAGATATTCCCAACTGTTGTATATTTGTAATATATGCTTTAGCAATTTCTTCGCTGTATCAGATAGTTCAAAATTTTCAGAAAATTTGTAATTTTATTTATTTATTCTGATTTTACAATTCGACTGATTTCTGTCAGTATCTATTGAGTCGAATTCTGTTAGATTGTTTTTTTGCAAAAATACAAGTTTGCTATTTGCAATCGATTTTCGATTTAATTTTTTATCTACTATCGAACGCTGTCGATACGTAGATTGAATATAAATTATATAATTATATTGCGCAAATTTGAATACTTTTGTATTTCAGTCGACTTCTGAATTGTACTGCTTTAATCAAGACATTTCTAGAACAATATTGTAAGTAATTATTTTTACTATATTAAAGATTAGTTTCTTGTAATATTGCTGAATAGCTATCGATAGTAATTTTGTTTCTTTATTTACTTTTTTATTTCTGTCGGGCAATAGATTTCTATCTACAACTATTAGATTGTATATATCAGATTTCTTTTAAATAGAATATTTTTCTTTTTTAATTAAAGTTCTGACTATAAAATTATCTGTTGTATCAGAATCGATTATTGCAGTAAATTAACAATTATTAATCTTAACTGATATAATAAAATATTGTGCGTATGCTGTTAAATTTAGTTGCTGCTGTTAAACTAATATATTGTATTTCTCTAATATACTCTTTATCAAGAAATTTAAACTTTTTTTGTTTTTGTACTGCAATTTCTATTTTAAGTATCTGTTTGCGCTGAGCTTCTTTCTGCTGTTGTTTAAAAATAAATAGTTTTCTAAAAAACTATTCAGATTCTTTTTTGTTTTCTAGATAAATTCAGTATAAGTTGTTATAGTATTCAGTTTAACTAAATATTATATATCTTTTTGCTTTTTCTATCTTTTTTTGAGATAAACTTATACTGCTCAGTTGTTGTTCGATTTTATCAAATTTTTTTTTATAGTAGCGTCGCTTTCTAGTGCTTTCTCGCATTTATTTACAACTTGATTTATTTTCTTTTTTCTTGATAAACTAACTAAAATATTAAGATAATTTGTAATATTGTCTAGATATTTGTAAAAATCTGTTCAGTTATATTTATTGTCTGAGTCTGTTACTGAATAAAAATATAGAGTTCTTGATTGTTGTGTTTCTATAGTTTTATTAAGTATTTGATTAATTTTCTGTATAGATACAAATATTTTGTCTGATAATATTTTATCTAGAATTTTCTGTAACTGATTTGAATTTTCTATTAGATAGTAGTTGTTGTTTAATTTAGTCTCGAAAATATTTGTTTCTGTATCGATTTGTTTTCTAATATTGTTTTAACTATCGAATATCTTTTTTAATATAGTATTAATCTGTCGACAGTCTATCAAATTCTGTAATCGACAATCTTTTGCGAAGTAGTTCGGTTTACTATATAAATAGTATATTTTCTGAGATTTGTTATTTTGTTTTTCTCTAGAGTTTTTTTTTTTATATTGCTGAGTAGAATTCAGTTTTATAGATATAGATTTACAATAATCGGAATTACTGTATTTCTGATTAGAACAAAATTCTTTCTGTTAATATTTAATTGCTAATTCAAAAAAGATTTCTGCTTTTTCTCGAAGTTAATTGTATCTTTTTTTTATAATTTTTTTATATAGTTTATTGTCGAGATCGATAGCTACTTCGATAAAATTAAATATATTGTTGATGCGTTTTCTGTTATATATAATTTTGTTTTTTAGATTGTTCTTGAGATTTTGTCGAAATATTGTTATAAATACAGTATTGTTTTACTCGATTAGATTGATATATTTTTGAAATTTAGCTGCATAGTCTGCTGCAGAAATTTGTTGAATTAGATACTGAATTATTTTTTTTGCAGTTTGTTTTTTGTTGAATATTTCAAAAATTCTTCGAAGCTCTCTTTTGAAGTTGTCGAAGTTCGTAAATATTGTACAGAAATTTTTGTTATAATTTTTCAGATACTTTTGTAAATTTGATTTGAATCAGTATTGAATTTTTTCTCTAAGAAATATTGATACAAAAATTGTTTTCTGATTCGCTGAAACAGAATAGAAAATAAAATAGATATCTATCTGTATAAGTTAGTTTTTCAGATCGATACAGTCTTTATAATAGATATCGAATTTGTTGATTTTAATCTTGTTGTTTTTTATAATCGATAGTTGACGTAGTGCTGATAAACTAGTACTCGAAATAGAAACGCATTAATCTGATACAAATATTTTTAGAGTATTCAAAATGTTACGCTGCTACTTTCTAAGAAGTTTTAGAGATATCAGAGAGAGTTGTACTGTTAAAAAAATCTGTAGATATCTTCAGACAATACAAACAATTACTTAATAACAAGAGTTGCAGCTAGATGTAGCGATAACAATAAATAAGAATTTATTTTGAGTTGAACACAATCTATAAAAGAGTTGTGTTCGAAAACTATATATTTTTTTATTATCGGATATCCAAGATGTTCAAGATAATTAAGATCTTGATTATTTTGATTATCTTGATCAGAATTCAAGATATCCAAAAATCAAACTATTTTGATTATTTTGATTCTGTCGGCAGATCTTCTCTTTCTGATTACTTTTGTAAAGAGCGGTGCGCGGCGGCTAGTATATATCAGCACGCGGCTCGTAACAACTTAATACTTATATAGAGCAATATTATAACACAATTGAAGAGTTGCAATTATATAAATTTAATAGATAATTTTGTTTTCTTTCTTTAATTTGTAATAGCTAAATAAGATTGTTACAAATTCTTGTTTATTATTTATTAAGACAAAAAATAACTTAACTATTACGAGTCTTAGAAGAAGACTTGACGAAATTATTTAAGTTTTGAAGTAACATGTAACTTGCTTAACTTCTTAACAAGATCTTAACATTAACAAACATAATAAGTAAGACACTTGTTCGACAACTTATTGCTACTTAATTGTAAATAAAAAGCAATAAGCAAAACAAACAAAAAAGATCTCTTTAATATATAGATTTTTATAATACGACTCTTTTATAAATTGTATTTAATTTATTTTAAGTTTTAATTTATTGTTACGATTACTTAAATTGCAAATTCTTGTTATTAAATAATTGCTTACATTGTTTAAAGACGTCTATAAATCTCTTTAATAACATAACTTTCTTTAATATTTTTATAAAAAGTACTAGCGTAATACTTTAAATATTTTAAGAATGTTTATATTAGATTAACGCATCTTTATTTTAAGCACTAGTTTATTAGTATTACGTCAATTATTAATTATAAGAGACAACAAAATTAGAATTAATAAATTTAATATCTATTATAAAGATTGTATTGATCTAAAGAACTAATTTATACAAATAAATATTTATTTTATTTTTTATTTTGTTTTAACAAATTAAAAGACAATTTTTGTATTAACATTTCTTAAAAGAAGAGTTTAGCATTAATTTAAATTAAATTTACGCAAATACTTAAAAAATTATAACGAAAATTCTTGTACAATATTTATAAACTTCAATAATTTTAAAAGAGAGCTTCGAAGAATTTTCGAAACATTTAATAAAAAACA
>JAABUW010005919.1_pt1 | contig 15617 bp, 14 predicted proteins | sample 5560081 | NCBI WGS metagenome assembly JAABUW01 (sample SAMN10711882, study PRJNA513363) | rock metagenome | isolation source: Antarctica rocks | place: Antarctica: Victoria Land, Knobhead sud | reverse complement strand
TCATCATTCCTTCTGTTCCACCGAGACATCCGCACGACGAACGGAGTACGGAGCGATAGATTGTGCCGAGGGAGATATCTATAGGCAACATCGATGAGCAATAGCCTATGGATGCAATGTGATGACGGATTAGTGGGAAACCAGTACAGTACTCCGTACGAGTATACCAATGAGCATTGTGGTGATCGTTGATCCTCACGTTGGACTGCGAGATTGATTGTGAGAGATTCACATGATCCACCAATTAATTAATCAACGAAGTCCTAACTAGATAACCTTGACAGCGGCTCTACCAAATAGAAAACCGAAATGACAGGTGGGATCGACTAGAAAGTCTCGGTCCCATTAGACTTGCCGCACACCATAACGGCCGTAGGTAACGGCCGTAGGTAAGGTAGTTCCGTACTGCTAAGTCCGTTCTCCTGGAGATAGGGTAGTCAGGTGGCGACTTATATCACGGAGTATGTGCTCTATCAATGCTATATGGCAAAACTCCAAAATTATCCCCCATGAACCCAATCTGAGCCTTCCAGCCAGGGCAAGAAGGTCAAGGCAATTTCGAACCCCACAAGGATGACTGTTCCAGGTCGCCGCCTTGAGGCCAGGCCCAGTAGAAGGGTATCCGCCAAAGCTCCCTACCCGTTTCACTCTTGGATACGGATGTGCATCATGGAGATATCTTCGGCCACCGGCATGTCTTCTTTCACAATCATAGAGAGTAGAGCCGCACACGCCTGCCATACCAGAGAGTATTGATCACCTCCTGGCTGTTAATTATAATACAACGGTTCGCGCAATTTGTTAACCAGTGGGCCATGTGAAGACACTTGACCTGGGCCTGGGCCTCTCCAAGTGTGTATGACATATTTTCACCACTGATACGGTCGGGGGTCGTTATCAACGAGGCTTTCGCTACATGAAAATATCGTCTTCCAAGGCTTTCGCCATCTGAGATAGGGTTCACCATTGGTTATATGGTGTACGATAAGAGGCAGGTTGGTAAGCCAGTAATCCCAATATCCAGAACTCCTACAAACCCCATGTCAGTTTCCCGAGTTGGTCAATGAAGCAATGAGCCGGGAGGTTCCGAACAAGCAGCGGAGAGGCAAGGAACTTTCGGCACGTTTCTCTCAATGCCGTTGTCGTCAAGCTCTTCACAAGAGAGGAAGAACCCATCATCATGCATCGACATCATAGCTTCGGCTTTTACCACGTGTGTGATCTCAAATATCCAGAGTGCCACTCTTCCCGCACAACAAGCCTTCGACTCGAATGCGCGTGCGTCTGTCATCTTCTTAAATCCACGCAGAACCACTGGCGAACATTCTTCGCCCAAGGCCACGAGCCTTCATCAGAATTTTATGCATGGAATATTAAGATGACAAATCGCGAGTTCCAGCCTTGATACCTAGGGTACAAGTGTGTGTGTGTGGCATCAAGTTTATTGTCCTTATGTGGGCCTATACGGCTATGAAAGACATCAACCACTACCTAAGTACAAGATTTTTCGCTTAGAATAACACGTGAGGCCATTTTCTAGACGTAGAATCACTTCCGAGTCGGATTGGCACCGAATCGCCCTCCACCCCTGCCGCCTCTTCGGGAAACCTATCTCAAAACCTGAAAAAACCTGATACTTTCACAGCTAGAATCAAATCCTCAATAACCCTCCTCCTTGGTAGCACCGTCGAGAGCGGTGGGAATCGAACCCACGACCTTAGTGTTCCTCAACGGGGGCCGCCTTCCCCTAGCGCTTGAGTATTACTGCAGTCTTCTATGGAGGCCTACTACCACTCGGCCAACTCACCCCCTAAGGGTACAAGTAGCCGGGTTTGAAATTCGTGCCCGGCCAGTCGAATAGTGGACTCCTTTAGAAGTACGACGGACGACCGACCTCGAATATCAAGTTTTGCGTCAACCGCTCTTACAATTAGCCCTCAAGAGGTATCAAGGTTATCTCTTCACCATTTTCTGGTTGTCGACCATGTACTTTGACCTTTCGTTTTCGTGACTTGAAAGGTGTTGGAATACGAGGTCATATGGGGCATTTTGGTATATGGGGTTGAAGCTGTTAGGAGTCTATCTGGGAGCGAGCAGGTGAAAACTCTACTAGCGGGCACTAGCCCTACCAGCCCTATGAGGCGGAGGTTACCAACTCCCCTATTTCCAACAAAAGGGAACGCTGGAAGGGCCATCCGAAAGTGCCGTTCAGATTCGCTCCCGTCTTGGCACAAAATTTCCAACCTAGACTGACCAGATGTCTTATCCTTATGGACTACGATGACGTCGACAATGCACCAATCTTTGCCCAAAGTCTTTCGATAATGATCAAAGTCTCTGGTGGCGATTGGGGAGCCATCACCTGAGCCCGAGTTTTGTTTCTCTTTTCTTCAGTCGTATGTTGGATACACACGTTTTGGTCAACAATCAAAGCGATGCATGCTATATTTCTTCCTCACGGAAAGGAGTCTAATAGCGCTAAGTATTAATAAAGTCGCAAAACTATGTGTGAACGCATTCAATGGTACTAATAGTTTGACCGAATACCTAGGTTCATGACGAGTAGGAAAGTGGTGTCTAATCTATTTCCGATTTGCTTGGAGTGCATTTGTTTAATTTTGCACTTATTGAATGCATTTGGGGTTTGACTCGGTGTTCCTCCTAGGAATAGGAGGGAATGGAGGTTACTCCCAGCCTCAAGCTTTTTCTGTGATGGACCCTGTAAAAAGACTTCCAACAAATCCACATGATTCCAATACGTGTTTATCGGTCAGTTAGACTTAGCACAAGCGATGAGCAAACAGCTGTCATGGAAAACTCTGACAACATATTTGCTTCAGCCCGTGGGACGTAAGCCATTATCGCCGCTCGTGATCTTTGAGCAGGACGGTTATCCCTACTGCAAGTGATAAGCAAGCTATTTCCAAGATCACTCTGATGCGCGACAGAGGGATGAATGTGCCGACAAGCCGAACGACACCATGGCCATTGCAGACTGATATTGAAAATCGGCTATGACCAACTATAGAAAGTTGATATGGCATACTGTCGGAAATTAGAGGGTGTAGAAAGTCATTCCATATCAGGTCTCAATGGCTAGGCGCATAGAAAGCTAAGGCTACAAGGCCGTGGCTCCGCTGGTCTTTGCTGGTTATCCGAAGCAAGCAGTAAAGTCTTCGTTGAAGGTTTCAATTCAGGCTAGGATAGAATCTCTGTCGAGAAAAGGTCCTACAGAAGACATATACTGCCACTTGTGTAATGACTTTGCACGTGACCTATGCAAACGTAAGCAGTGAATCTGAAGAGTAGTGATATATCGTGTGAACCGCGCGCCATAATGGCCTTTTTTGTTTCTATCCAGGTTTTAGAATTCACAGGGGGACCTGAATTGTACGATTGCTGGTTGGAGCTGCTGGAGGGTTGCTGGAGGTGACCTAGTTCCAATCCAAGAACGTCACATCACACTGTGCCGACATACAGCAGCTTTGATCTGAATTGAACATTTAAGACATAGACAGCAGCGCATACTTTAGATATCGTGGACCTGGAGCAATGACGTCACGTTTATGTCTGGTCATGCTGAATAGGTTAGCAACGTCCGGTAGATTGTAGGAACGGAGATTGGTTCATGGCGACTAATCGAGATGCATTTGCAAGCTTAAGGTACTTTATGTTGTCTGCAGATGTATTTAGCTTCCTTCAAACGCATCGATAACTACGCTGCGATCTCAAAAGTCGAGCACGTATATGGAGGTGTACGGCTGGACAACGGGTTGGACCGCGTGCAGCCATCTCTCGGAAGACGTCCGCAAACACTCGGACGCATGCAAGTATCCGAGATCTGTGGGGTATGCAGGTACGCAAGATATATGCTGTTCCTGGTCTTGGGGAATCAAAGGTTTCGCTTACAACTCAATCAAATGCAAATGCAGACAGATGAGAGAGAGAATATGATTTGCTCGCAAAGTGCATCAAGGTGTTTGCAGAAATCCTCAATATATGCAGCTTGCTTTAACTGGGTTCACGAATCGCTTTCGAAATGAGCATATCCAATCACGGACCTCCCATTTAACGCGTAATTTCAGAAAACAGTAGGGTTCATCGGATGCTATAGGAAGATTGAATTGATGTTGAATGATTTTTTGATGACATTTGTCGATCATAAAAACAGATGAGCATTGACGGCCACTGCTGTAGTGTGGTCTATGTATGCTGCACTTCCCCACAGGATTTGATGAGATCATCTCGGATTAGTTCGAGGGCTGAATGATAGCGCTGTGTTTGTCTGTCATAATCTGACATATGCAGATGTATCGGCATGCTGCACTCTTTCCTATTCCAGCAATGGGAACAGAAAATGCTATTATCCTTCCGGCAGAATCATTAAGCCAGTCATGACTGTGGGTAAAATCAGAATCGCGCAACGTTCCGTGTGACAAGGGTTTCTCTCTTTCTGCTGATCCGAGCGAATTGTGTCCTTACCGAAGTCTGGGTTGCTCTATCGTTAAGCCATAATAAACCAGAGCGAAGGATTGGCCACTGTACTAGCCACTATCACTGCAGATTATCCAAGATCTGGATCGTGTAGTATTCTCGCCTCCAACCTCGAATGGAATCAGTGCTTTGAAGTGTTTCCAAACCGAATGCTAGTGGACAGAGATAGAAATGCTGAAAGAGGATCAGCATGGTCAAACTTGCATTGCAGGCTGACCCAACAGGGTTTGCGCTGACTCCAAGGCTCAAGTATTGGGTACCACAAAATCCATTCAATCTAAGCCAACAACAGAACGTGTTGTTACTTCAAAAGGCAAGCGCCTACCCAAAACTTTCTGAGATCTTGATCGGCCCTATGTCTATCAGCTGAGGCAGAACATCTCTGCCAACACTCGTAAACGCACTATGCCCCCGATTGGCAGATCTATTGGTACCAAGAGTGGGCTATCGTAGATCCAACTCCCCAGATCTCGGTCCAGTCCAATCATCCTTGCTACCAAGCTATCCTTGTCTCTCACAGAAAAGCAAGCAGCCAGTCCCGAGACATGACCCCCGACGATCCATTCTTTGATGGGGTTCTGCGACTCGGCCAAGTAGCCAACATGCTTGACCGATTTGCAAGGACAAGGATGAAGCTACGAAAGACTGAGCAACCCATGTGTTGTTAATCGGAGGAATCGCGAAGCGAGCACATTTACTGACGACAGTCAATAGACAAGCTTGAGACAATGGCATGGCAGCGCGGTAGATAATGAAGGGTGGCAGAAATCCAGCAGTAATATTTTAGGACAAGCGATGAGCGACCAGATGATGATAAGATAAAATACCTTAAATTTGGGGGAAGTCTAACTAATTCCGACTTTATCGTTATAACCTGTTTTCGGTTGAAAGATGACAGATGACAGCATCGCAAAGACATCACGTCGGTATTGAAAATTCAAAAAGGAGATCTGCAGTGATGATCTGCCTCGGTACAGTACTACTGCATTTCGGAAGGCTTACGAGTGCCGGCGCCGTCGCCCCCACCTACTTACCGTATTATTACCTTTTCGAATTTGACGTCAAATTAATACATCATACAGTACCGGTAATAAAACACGGTCCCTAATAATAACAACATTACCCTTACGGAGTAGGGCACCTTACTTTACTTACCTATCTCACTCACCGGTTTGTTCAATGATATCTAATATCATGACGTCGGAAGCTTGGAAAATATCCTCTCAAACCAACAGAAGACCAAGGTCACCTCCTTGTTCGCTCAGACGGAGGTACAAGACTCCGGTCAAAGAAGCTAAGTGGTTCTACTCGTAGGTAGTGCATGCGTTGAGATGTTCGGGTGCAAAAGGGAGGTCTGTTTCCGACACCGATTGCCTTTTCCTTCCTTACATTGCTGCCGAATGTACCCTTTATTCCCAGCGACGCGCTCTATCACATCTCGCAAGGTTGTTGAACGCAGGGTTCCTTGTGAGTTGCCGCAAGCGGCGTGCAGCTGCCGGGCATGACAGGGCATGATGCAATGCTCGTATCTACGGAAAGCTACTTCAGAGGATAAGAAGTTGGATTGATGGCAACAAGCTATTAACAGCCGAGTCGCCGACCCATACTACGATCTAGCAGTTGCGCTCAAGACGTGTTCTCAGAATTGCCAATTTAACTCGCGCGGTTCTCTGAATAATATCAAACCATTGCTTTCCGAAAGCTGGAAGGCATGTACTTATAAATAAAGAGATTTACGTGCGCTAAACAGTTGTGCTGGTCAAAAACAGAACATCGAAGATCTTATCTGGCGGCGGCAGCCATCTGCCAATGATATTGCCCAAAGCTTAAATCGACTGCATGGGCGATCCAATGAGCTGGACGTGCGTGGAAATCACTAGCCCCTATCCTAGTCGCTTTTTCTAACTTTGGGTGTCTCCACCCACATAAACGTTCAGGCCAACGTTTCAACCTTTTTCCGTTTGGTTGACTCTTCCTCGATTCGGTCATTCTCGCAAACCACAGTATTCTTCTTTGAGACATGCAGTCAAACTCTGTGTGACCTATCACAACCCTTTTTGGTCTGCACGCCATTAACCGTTGCAACATTACCTTCTGTTCCGAGAAATGCACCACCACCTCTGTACTATTCTAAGTCTCAGGCCCAATGATTTTTGAGAGTATTCCAGGACACGAGTGGCCTCATTTTTGCCGCTCTGATATTCTGGCCATTGAGTTGGTCCTTGAATCCCTTTTTGGCATCTCGCCCTACCCCAACATGCGGTGTAGCTTGGACAGTGCTGTTCGTCAACCGGCACACGGAGACAAATTAGCTTGTCTCCACACTGCATCCTGCCATATGTTGTCTGATAAAACCGCCCAGTTGGGCTACCCGGTTTGTATTCTCCGACTTTCCGTACCACAGAAACGTCAATATCTTTTCTTCTTGCCCCTGGTACCGTAGCGCGAAATCTGGTGAGCAAGGCAAGGGCTCGAGGAATAGCCTTCCACTGCATCGTGCGCTATCGCTAGGGTACTCCTCTACACTATGTGCGATGCGCTCAGGACACAGGTCCTTTCATATCCAAACGTAGCATCAGTGGATCTACACTGAAGCTGTACACTTCATCGGACCTGTCCCCGGCGACGAATTGTACCGCTAGTTTCCGAGAATGCTTGCCACTGGGTTAATAGGGTTAAAGGCATCAAGGATATCAAGGGTCCCTAAATCTCCTGATGTCTATAATACTAATATCTCTTCTTCCTTAACGGCTGGAATATCTGCTGTTAATAATCAACTGCGTCTTTGTTCTTGTTTGCTTGACATTCTGTTGACATTGTATATCGATGTCAAGCTATTCGTTTATTATCTGGAACGCATCTTCTTTCAAAATCTTTTGTCGCCCGGCGCATCTTCTTTTTTCATTGCTGGTTATTTGAAGATAGGACAAATAATGTTCTGCATAAGGACAGTTACTGCTTTGGCGGTCCACGCCTTCCTTACGTCGGCCCTGAAGTATGATCCAGATCAAGTTCTTTGGAACTTGAACCAAAATCAAACTGCTACCTCGGGGCTTGACTACTGGGGAGAATGGCAAAATCATTGTAAGTCCAAATCTAGTAGCGCTTTGAGGTCGGTCTAGGACTCACCACTCGCAGCTTTCAACCCTTCGCCAGACAACTGGCGCTTCCCTTTTTATACCCTCATGCTTGACCGATTTGTCAATGGCGACCCTACAAACGATGATGCTAATGGCACTGCTTGGGAACACGATCTGACAGGTACCCAGTTGAGGCATGGGGGTGACATAAAAGGACTTCAAGACACGTTGGACTATCTCGGAGGCATGGGCATCAAGGGTATTTATCTTGCCGGTAGCCCGATGATCAATTTCCCCTGGGGGGCCGATGGGTTCAGTCCTTTGGACTTTACGCTCTTGGACCCACACTTTGCTACAATCGATGCTTGGCGCGAGTGTATCGCTGAGATGCATTCTCGCGGGATGTACGTCGTTCTCGACAATACGATGGCGACACTAGGAGATCTGATCGGGTTCGAGGGTTACTTGAACGTCTCTGCGCCTCTAAGTTTCACAGAGCACAACGCGATGTACAAGACATCGCGCCAGTACCACGATTTTGAATTCAGCAACGAAATGCTCCCCAAATGCGATTACCCCAGATTTTACGACGATTCCGGTTATGAGGTTGTTGGAAATAACACCGAGTACTTTGTTGGTTGTCGCGACAGCGATTTCGATCAATATGGCGACATTGCAGCTTTCAACATCTATCCTGAAGTATGTCTCGCTGTGATCATCGTTGGCTCAGATACTAATCGACGGTTAGTGGCAACGGCAAATCAGCAAGTTCGCTTCAGTACAGGATCGCTTACGAGAGTGGAAGCCATCTGTGCGCGAAAGGATCGAGCATTTCTCCTGCATTCAAATTGCTATGCTTGATATTGATGGCTTTCGCATGGACAAAGGGCAGCAAATCACGGTTGATGCGCAAGGCGAATTCGCCGATCACATAAGGCAGTGCGCCAAATCCTTTGGGAAGAACAACTTCTTCATTCCCGGCGAAATCGTTTCTGGCAACGCGTTTGGTGCAGACTACTTGGGCCGCGGGAAAACACCGGATATGATGGTCAACGACACTACGAAAGCTGTTCTGATGACGACCAACAACTCCCAATCCTCGGGATTCATTCGAGATGTTGGCAAGAATGCATTTGATTCTGCATGCTTTCATTATAGCATATACCGAAGTCTTACCAGATTTTTAGGGTATGTCCCTTGAAATGTCTTGTCAATCCGGTTTGCTAATGATTTGACTCAGGATGGACGGCCACTTGTCGGCCGAGGGTGATACCCCTGTCGACTTCGTAAGTCGTAAGTACCACCTGTTCTGCTGCTCAACCTAACACCGTAAAGGTCGAAACTTGGAATGACTTCATCAAGACCAACGACCTGATCAATGCGAACACTGGGGTATTTGACCCGAGGCACATGTATGGCGCTCAAAACCAGGACGTATTCAGATGGCCTACCATAGTCAATGGAACGTACAAACAGAATCTTGGTACCTTCATCATTACGATGCTAATGCCTGGAATCCCAATGCTCGAGTGGGGCGAAGAACAAGCCTATTACGTTCTGGACAACACAGCGGATAACTACGTCTTCGGTCGTCAACCCATGTCAACTTCTACAGCCTGGCAAGATCACGGGTGCTATACTGTTGGCAACGCCAAATTCTCTACCTGGCCCCAAGAAAGCGCTGGATTTGGTTGCATGGACGATTGGAACAGCATTGATCACCGCGATCCATCTCATCCCATACGAAATATCATGAGAAACATGTTTGAGATGCGCGAACGGTATCCTGTCCTCAACGATGGGTTTTATGTTAAGACGCTCTCGAAGCAAACGCACCCCATTTACTTGCCTGGTTCCATGGGAACAGCCACCGAAACAGGGATGTGGAGTGTCTTACGTAGCCGCTGGGAAGGCATGTAGATTTCAAACAAGTGTAACTGTACATTACGCTAACACTCAGAACTACAGGTATCCAGGATTTTTCCGGTCAAGGTCAAGGAAACCAGAGCGTATGGCTTCTTTACCACAATGAGGGATTCGTTCAGACTTATAACTTCGACTGCACCAACAACGACTCAGCTTTGATAGCTCCCTTCGATGAGGGTACCACAGTCAAGAATCTACTCTACCCATATGACGAGTTCACTCTTGGCACATCCCCTCAAACGCTAAGTAGGTAGTATTGTTGGGAGACAGTCGATCTTATTATTGACTTTAATCACAGAATTGGAGAATTCCACCAAACACAATGGCTGCTTAGATCATTTGACATTCTCTCCCTGGGGTTATATGGCTTACGTTCCTGTCGAAAAGTGGCTAAAACCATCGCCTGTCATAACCAAATTTGAGCCAGGGCACGATGCGCGAATTCTGTCTAATGCTGATCCAGGCGAACAAGTAACGGTGCCAATCGCATTCTACTTTTCAGATGAGATGAACTGCAAACAAGTGCAGTCTGCAATTTCCTTCAACTCCGCAACTGTCGATGGTACTACCCCGTCGATCGACAACAGTAGCGTCGCATGTCAAACCACCAACGATACTACGGCGATTGTTTCGAAGTACAGTGGGCCAATTACTGGTCAGATACCAGGCACTTGGGTCCTTCATGCAAATTTGGTAAACGTCTCTGATGGAGTGCATTCGGTGACAGTTGGCAATGTCTCGACGCAAGTAGGTAACGCTTCTACTAATGCTATCAATCACTTCATGTTTCGCATCGGCAAGATCGACAACCCCATGGTATTTGTTAGAGCCGCCAATTACTCGGACACCATCATCAAACAGTATAATAACGGCTCATTGTTCATATCGCACAAGGCTTCTGGTGCTGACAAATACCGTTACTCCAGTAATTGGGGATCGAGCTGGACCGACTGGCAACATTATGAAGGTGGTAACGTGACCATTTCGCCGCAAGACTGGTCGGGAACTAAATTGCAACGATGGACTGGGAATCACATTATGGTGCAGTACTGGAGCCAAATCACAGGTAGTAGTAATCACCTTCAGCAGGGAGACCTCGAAGCGAACACTACGCCTCGGCGGTACCCCCACATCTTTGTCCATGGCTCCTTTAATGAGTACGGATACGACTCGGGTATCGCTAGTACTATGGAGCAAAACGGCTCAGGTATCTGGGAGTATGACTTTATGAACGAGTGGCCTTCCGAATTCCAGGTGAACGTATGGGGTGTGGATAATGACGGCAAACCTGATCTTACTCGAGCGTTTGGCGACGTCGATAGCGACGGTGTACTCGATCTTCTGTCTCCGGTGTCTCTACTCAAGAATGTCGTCACCATTCCGAACTCTTCATACCCGCCAGCTCATTCCTTAGCATACCGTATCGCGGTCAACGACGCTGACCTACGATACTACTTGACGCCTGTCGGATCAAGCTGGAAGCAAGCGCTCATCTATGCATTGCTAGTGGTAATTCCCATCATTACAAGTATTGCCGCAACATGGGCTTACCTACATACCTTCTATTCTGTTAAGTTCAACAGCGTTGGCATAGCCGAAAAAGGTGGTCTTCTTCCCATGGCCGTGAAACGAGACTTTCATCTCGACCGACTAATCCCTGAGACTGCTTTGGGGACTCTGAGGAAGTTCAAGCGCACGACTACACCCGAAACTTCTATGAACACACTTGGGACTCGATCGAATGCTCTAGCAGTATCACAACGTCGCACCGTTCTTATAGCGACAATGGAATATCATATAGAGGACTGGGACATTAAGATCAAAATTGGTGGTCTAGGTGTCATGGCCCAGCTTATGAGCCAGAACCTTCAACACCAAGACCTTGTCTGGGTGGTGCCTTGTGTGGGAGGCATCGAATATCCTGTCGATCAACGCGCGAAGCCAATGGTTGTTACAATCCTTGGTGTTGACTATACAGTCCAAGTCCAGTATCACCACGTTCGCAACATTACCTATGTTCTTCTGGATGCGCCTGTCTTCAGGCAGAATTCTAAGGCAGAACCCTATCCTCGGCGCATGGATGACATTGATAGCGCTATTTTCTATTCAGCTTGGTATGTTCTCTCCAATTCCGTGAGACGGCTGGTTAATTCCGGTTGTTGATGGATCTATTGTCCTAACCTATGGCTTTAGGAATTCTTGCATTGCCGAAACTCTCCGGCGCTTCCCCATCGACCTGTAAGAAGATCCCTATAACAACATACGGTTCGGTACGCTTACATTGCACTTATAGATACCATATTAATGACTATCATGGAGCCGTAGCTCCCTTGCACCTGTTACCAAGGGTCATACCTTGCTGTCTCTCGTTGCACAATGCGGAGTTTCAGGGTTTGTGGCCAATGCGAACACCAGTAGAGATGGACGAGGTGTGTCGAATTTACAACTTGGATCCGGACGTTGTCAAGCAATATGTCCAGTTTGGTGAAGTTTTTAACCTCCTTCATGCCGGGGCGAGCTACCTTCGTGTATGGCAAAAGGGTTTTGGCGCTGCAGGTGAGCTTTGATCCTTCATCACTCGACTCGCCCTTGTAGCATCTCTGTGTATATCCGTTACAATTGTTCTAACCCACAACACAGGGGTTTCTACCAAGTACGGAAAAAGATCATTCGCGCGTTATCCCATTTTCTGGGGCCTTAGCAAGATCGGTAGCCTCCCGAATCCGGATCCTACTGATACAGATGACTGGGACAAGCAGCTCCCAAACTTAAAAGACATTAACGTGGATGCAGACTTTGAGGCTAGTCGAGGCGATCTAAGGCGTCAAGCTCAAGAGTGGGCTGGTCTAGACGTCAATCCGGATGCCGAGCTTTTTGTATTTGTCGGCCGCTGGTCGGAGCAAAAAGGTATTGATCTCATAGCAGATGTGTTTCCAGCCATTCTTGAGGCACACTCGAACTCGCAACTTATTTGTGTCGGGCCTGTTATCGATCTACATGGCCGTTTCGCCGCGCTGAAACTAGACAAAATGATGGAAATATATCCAGGCAGAGTATATTCCAAGCCTGAATTCACTGCTCTGCCGCCATATATCTTCAGCGGTGGAGAGTTCGTTCTAATTCCATCACGCGACGAGCCTTTCGGTCTTGTTGCGGTCGAATTTGGTCGCAAGGGAGCACTTGGTGTAGGTGCAAGAGTCGGAGGATTAGGGAACATGCCCGGTTGTAAGTTCAGGACTATCAAGCTGTTTCCCGAATCCCACTAAAATGCTCTTAGGGTGGTATACCATTGAGAGCACAAGTACAAAACATCTTATCAGTCAATTCAAGATGGCCATTGAAGCTGCGCTAGCTTCAAAGACCAAGGTACGGGCAATGATGCGTGCACGATCCGCAAAACAGAGATTTCCAGTAGTTCAATGGAAAGAAGATCTGGCCATATTGCAGGACACAGCAATTAAGCTGAACCAAAAGCAAACGTTGAAACATGCCTTCAAGACCCCTCGTGCTTCAGGCACATCAACGCCTACAGCCGGCATGCCCAGCCCCCCGCGTTTTTGGAATGGACGATGGAGTGTACCAACTACCGCACCGACCAGTAGGCCTCAGAGTGGACTTTCTACTCGCGCGCCAAGTCCTTCCGCGCCCGCTGTCGCTCTGTCACTTGGCAGGAAAACAGGACCTGGTCATGACCCAGAACGTGCAGGCAGGAAGCGTAACCGCCTGAGTAAACAGAATCCATCCAGAGACACCTCGGTAGACTCTCAAGCTCCTGAGAGCTCCCATAGAGGTCGACGCTCAAGTCGCAGCAGACCTAGAATCTCGAACCCTATCCCAGCAAGCGCTATTGGTACCGTCGTTGGGTCCACAGCCGTTCCTCCGCTACCAGGACAGGTACGTGGCAACAGAGTGTCTCGCATCAGCGAAGTCGCCGACGAAGACATACACCGCAACCCCGAAGGTGGTATTGACTATGACAGCATGGCCGAGGAAACCGCGGAAATTACTGCCGAAGAAGACAATGGGGATGAAGATGTCGCGGAAGAGTATATCCTCACACCGGAGCAGGCAGAAGCCAGCAAGAAGAAGGCTAAATTGGCTACCCTTCGCTTGGCTTTGGAAGCCAGGACGGAAGCTGACGAGTCAAGCGGTGCTACTCTACCACCGTTTGCCCCGTCCGGGATCCCAGTACCACCAACTCCTTCATTGCCCGGCACGCCTATGGCTCGCGACCTGCTACTTCCATCGTATCACACTGGAACCGGCTCTCCTATATCTAGACGCTCAATGTCCGACGATATTGCAGCTGGAGGTAGATCACTTCCGCCTCCGGTCCCAGTCCAGCCGCCCACCAGCGGCCTGACTTTTGGTAGTCCTTCTGATCCACCCGCTGATCCAACTCTGAGTCTTGGCACCGTGCTGCAAGGAAAGAAAGATTACAAGCTCCAGAGCGTCGATCCGTTCTTCACAGACCCCACAGGTCTATATTACCATGCATTCGAACAGAAACTCAGCAACTTAAACGGCAAAACTTCGGAAGGTCCTCTTTGCGTGGAAGAGTACCTAGTGAAGAGCGAGAAAGACTGGTTCAATAGGTTCCGCAGTGTCAAGATGGGAAAATCAGCGGCCTCAACCCCTGCATCATCTGTCTTCCGGATGAGAAGAGATAGCCCGGCTGGCTCTGTCATCAGCGACTCCCAGGCGAGTGACGGTGGACTGGATAATGATGCGGATCAGTTCCTTCTACAAGAAGACTATCATCCCCCGACAGGTCTGAAAAAGTTTCTACTTCGAAGAATCGGGGACTGGCCGTTGTACTCCATACTGCTTGCATTCGTAAGCCTTCCTATCCTAAAATTGTACGCAATCGCTAATGTCGGTGACAGGGGCAAATTATAGCTGCCAACTCTTACCAGATTACTCTGCTTACTGGTGAGGTTGGACAATCAGCCCAGAAGCTCTATGTGGTGGCTAGTATCTACCTTATCGCTTCGATATGCTGGTGGCTTGTGTTTCGCACCTTTAAGTCACTATACGTTCTCGCCGTGCCCTTTGGATTCTATGGACTTGCATTCTTCTTCCTGGGTCTTGCACCATACGCCAAAACCGCTTTCGGTAGAGGCTGGGTACAAAACATCGCCACTGCTTTCTATGCCGCAGCCTCTTCAAGCGGAGCCTTTTACTTTTCACTGAATTTCGGCAGCGAAGGTATGTTTTCAATCAATCCGAACCATCAAATGCCCTACTAATGATCCTACAGGTAGCGTCCCAGTCGCAACGTGGAGTTTCCGAGCTTGTGTGATCCAAGGAACCCAGCAGATATACATTGTCGCGCTCTGGTTCTGGGGATCACGCTTGATAGCGCAAGAGATTAACGGAGTCGCTGCGTCAACCTTGGTGGCTTATGGTCCAGGGCTTACGGGTATCACAATCCCTATCGCACTCATCATGTGGGCCATCAGTGCTACACTGTTCTTCGGGCTCCCCGACTACTATCGACAAGCGCCTGGCCAAGTTCCCTCTTTCTACAGATCTGTCGTCCGCAGGAAGATTATCATGGTAAGTTTATACGTCTTCTACTACATCTCGCACCAAACATACTAACAGCCCTCAGTGGTTCTTCGTCACCGTCCTAATCCAAAACTTCTTCCTCTCCGCCCCTTACGGCCGTGACTGGAAATACCTTTGGTCCAGCCAACACGCCCCCGCCTGGGCCATCGCCCTCCTAGTCCTCGGCTTCTTCGTAGGCGTCTGGGCCGCCTTCCTCTGGGCCTTCGGAGCTCTTTCAAAGTACCACTCTTGGATCCTCCCCATGTTTGCTGTCGGCCTCGGCGCACCACGATGGTGCCAGATGCTGTGGGCTACGTCGGGCATGGGTCTCTGGGTTCCTTGGGCTGGATCGCCGCTCGCGGGTGCCATGGTCGGACGCACGCTGTGGCTTTGGCTCGGCGTTCTGGATGCCATCCAAGGCGTTGGGTTCGGCATGATCCTGCTCCAAACGCTAACGAGGTTCCACATTGTCTTCACGCTGGTTTCGGCGCAGGTGCTCGGTAGCATTGCGACGATTGTCGCCAGAGCCTGCGCACCGGATGCCGAGGGGCCGGGGTCTGTGTTTCC
>JAABUW010005918.1_pt1 | contig 15618 bp, 8 predicted proteins | sample 5560081 | NCBI WGS metagenome assembly JAABUW01 (sample SAMN10711882, study PRJNA513363) | rock metagenome | isolation source: Antarctica rocks | place: Antarctica: Victoria Land, Knobhead sud | reverse complement strand
GGACTCTCATCCAGAAAATGGAATATTCTCATTGGACGTTCTTCGGCATACTGACCGTGTACATTTTGTGTGCCATACTCCTTGTCACTTTCCACTGTAATCCAGTAAGCGCAGGTTTCAACACCATCGACACTGGCAAGTTGAGCGTGCCCCCAAAGTGTCTGTCGGAGCCAACCGTGAATGATCCGCTCGGCTTTTGGCATGTGGTGATGGACTTTTGGTTGCTTGCTATCCCTATCCTGGTGTTGTGGAAGGTTTTTATACCGCGGGTGACCAAGATCCGGCTTTATCTCCTTCTTTCCGTCGGAGCGATTTCTTGCTTTGCTTCAGTCATGAGGCAGATAGCACAGAGGTACCTGAAGGTCGATCCTACCTGTGAGCCTCCACCCTACCTGGAACTTTCCCTCTCCATCAGTCCTCCTCGATCTCTGTAGCTGAGCAATGACTAGATAACTATACCGCCCGCTTGTACTGGTCGCTTATCGACATTACAACGGGAATCTTGGTCGCTTCTCTCTCGGTTCTCAGCTCCGTGGTGCCTGGCTGGACACTTGCCGGCTGGAAACCTTCTAAGCCATCCGGTCACTCCTCTTCCTATGGTAGATCGAAGCCGAAGAATTCCGAGCCAATCGATCTGCACAGCAAGCACAGCCGAGAGGGCATCATCCGACAGGATGACGTCGAGTTGCAATTTCATGACAGGGATCTGGGAAGCCTGGAAGAGGGAACCAACGATCGATCTAAGACCGTCGGCTTATCAAGTTAAGGCTCGCAACTGCGACCGAACAAGTCACCCACGCACTTCTCAGGATCATTCATACCTCTGCCCGGGTATTGGAGGCGCGACCAGTGTACTGCTAAACGAGCAGTGGCCCACCCCATCCTTGATACTTACCACGCCCCATTGCACTGGCAGTACTGCAGCATTTTCATCTCCGAGCGGAGGGTGGCACGCCGCACTGATGGCTCTACTACAAGTAGCAACGAGTGGCATGCCAGCAGGGCACTTCCTCAATCCAGTCGCGCCAGTCGCTAGGACTATAAAGGTGCCGACGACGATCGTCAACATGATAGCGCCAGACGAGTAGCCGCAGCCAGAGATCATTGAGTCCGGAGGTAAGAGGTTGTTCAGATCTCGGATTTGAAAGCGGACGACGAAGAGGCTTTGAGCCACAAGCCAGCTGAGGAGACTAGAGAATGCGAGAAGGGTTAAGGAGTATTGGTAGGGCAGCTGGAGGTAATATGTACTTCGCTGTTGCCCGACAGGCGAAGTGACCCGTAATGGTCGGCGATGGTGGAAATACTGCATATACTCTTGACCGGCGAGCATGCAGGTGAATAGGCTGTTGAAAGCTAGATAGACGTACGAGAGGAAAACTTGAGGTAGGTTGGCGATCAAAGCTGTTGAGAAAAGGGAGAGCTGGATTGGTATAATGTTGTGGCCAACAGGAGCGCTGATAGTAAGGTTGCCCAAACCATTACCTCCGTCCAAAGTTAGGATGAGTAGCGAGACGCCTAAAAAGTAGGCTAAAGCAAACCTGTGAGCCACACTATTAGGGAAGGATCACACTACGACATTTTCGAATCGAATAAGCCCATATTCCAAATTCCACGGCTAGATGTTTCTGGGTGGAATCAGGTTTCTCAATAGGATTGTGGGTTTGTGAGTTCATCATATGGTTTCTGTGTTGCCTGACAAGCCTGGCTTCGCGCAGGGCCATGGTATGAAAAAAGCGGTGTGGAGTGTTTTGACTTACAAGCATAAACAGGCGACCCATCGACCGAGCGATGCGAATGCCGCCCACCTCCGAATTTCGGCTTGGTAAATTAGCCTTATTAATATTTTGAGTCTGCTTTCATTCATCAGTCTTTGGTGGGGCGTAGCCTTCCGGCCACTCTGGGACCATTCGTGGAACAGATGCATCTGGTTTCCTGAGTACAAGCATTTCCCGGAAGTGGTCTCATCCGGCCTGTCTAAGAACGACTGAATGGCGTCTCCAATCGTGATCAAGGCGGGTTCTCGATGTCGCCAGATTGTCATCGCCATGCAGATAAACTTCGTGGCGTTGCAAACAATCACGGTCAGACCAAGAGTCAGGCTGAAGTTGAGCGTGCAAGATTCAGCTATCTTTTCTGCCCAGCACTCCATCGCTAAATCGCCGAAGGGCTTCCATTCGTCTGGCGGACGATGGCATTTGCTAAAGTCACCACTTGGACATTGCCAAGCATAAGATGGGTAGAAAGTAGGATCCCCCACTGCGTACACCTTCGAAGATAGAGATCTGGACTCTTCGACAATGATGAGCAAGTCCGCCCACTTAGACAGATATTGCTGTGCATAGGCTTTCGCACATTCGTCGGTCTCCATCTTCTCGAACTTTGCTGTGTTCAAAATGCTGTGCTGGAGTGTCTGTGCCAGATTGACAGTAGAGCCCTGCAGGACAGGGGGGCTAGTGTCGGGGATGAGGGAGATTAAGGGGTCAGTGCTTGGTCGTCTGCCATACCATTTAGTATGGCAATTGCTCATTGCATTTTTCTCTTTTTTTCTCTTCTTATTGCATTCGACTCTTTTGATTATCGCGTATACTATTGTCTTTTTGTAGTTGTTTTTTTTTATATTATTGTCTTGTAGTCTTTTTTTTTCTATTATTGTCTTACAATTGTTTCTTTTATCTTTTACTTTATTCTTTTAATTTGTCGCTTTTGTTGTTATAATATTTTGTAAAAACAAGATTGCTAATGCTATTGCAATCAAAAAGTTATCTAATATTTGACGCACGTTTTGTGTTAAAAAGTTTGTCTCTAAGACGCAATTAAATATTCGTTTTAATAAAGAATTTAATATTTTTTCGCGATAGATATCTAGAAACGTCTGAAAACGTTGTTAATTATTATTATTTTTTTTGCGATTACAATTTTTTTGTTTTTTATTGTTATTTTTGTTTGCAAAAGAAAAAAATAACAAACAAAATACTATTTTAAACAATAAGATTGTTGCTCTTTGTTTTAAAGTTAAAGCGATAACAAAAAAGATTATTACACAAAAACAAATAGCAACAACAAAAAAGATTCTTGTTGCACAAAAGCTTTAATTGCAAAATTTAACAATAAATAATATATATATGTTTGCTTTTATAGCTTTTGTTAATTTAATAATATTGTTAAGTTATATTATTAAAACAATATTCAAAATTAATACTTTTATTATTATATTTTCTAATATATTGTATTATTATTTAAACAATATCTTTTATAACAAACTAAATATTAAAAATATTATAAAATTTATTATTAATTTTTTCTTTATTGTAACAACAAATATGTTTAATTTTTTTAATACAAAAAGTTTTTTAAATTTAATTTGTATTTTCGATATTTATATCTTTATTACTTTTAGCTTTGTTTCGTATTTAACAATAAAACAAAATTTTTATTAAAATATTACTCTTTATTGTTAACATATAATAAGTATAATAGATTACAAAAACTTTGTTTTTATTAAATTCTATTATTAAGAGTTTGTTATTTATATTATTTAAATAAATTAAAACAGTTCTTTATATTAAACGTTAATATATTTTAAAATAAAATAAAAGCTTGTTAACGTCTTTAAGAAGCAATTTGATTCTTTGTTTTTATTAATATTTTTGTAAAGATTATATTTTATTGCTAGCTTTGCAGAAAATATCTTTATATTTATATTTAATAAACAACTTATTATTATAAATAATACTTATTATTAATAAATTAAATATAACAAATACAATAATAATATTAACTATAAATATAAATATATATATATATCTTATTAAAAGATTTACAATTCTAATTATTATTTTAATAAAATATAACTTTTAATAATTTTGTTATTTTTTTTGTTTTTTAATATATTTAATTTGTTAATCTTTATATTAAAAAACTTTTTATATAATTTAATATCTTTAGACAAATTTAATTTGTTATTAAATAAATCTTTATTAATAAACAAATAATGTAAGTACTTAAAAAGATATTTTAATAAATATTTTATTTTTGCTCTCTTAAATATAATTACGCGAAATACTAAAATTAAATATATTAACTTGTATATCTTTTGCATAAATATTAATTATATCTTTGTAAACAAAACTTCTAACATATTTATTGTTAACGTTAATAAATAACTATAAATAAATTATTTAATTGCATTATTTACTTTATTATCTAATTTATATATATATTTATTATTAGATTTTATGTTAAAATACAACAATAATTTAAAAACGCATTTATAATCTTTTCTTTTTTAAAAATATCTTTGTTAATAATAATATATTTTATAATTAAAAAGTTTTTAAATACGTTGCAATTAATAATACTATTACAACTCTTATTATATAAGAACAAAAAACAATATTTTTTAAAAAAAAATTGTTAACATTTTTAAATATATAATAATAATAATATTTAATTAATAACTATTAAGCTTTTAGTAAAATTTTATTTTTTATATAAAAATTTTTCTTCTCTTTAAGTTGCGAATTATCTTTTTTTTTAATTTATTTGCAAAGATTTTATATTAAATATTAATATAGCTTTTTAAATAACAAATTTTTCTACATTATCTAGATTAGACTAATTGCGTTAGATTAGATTATCGAGTTTAAGTTAAGTACTTAATTTAAATCGAATCAAATTAATTCCAAAAGTTGAAATCGAAAAGTTAATTTAATTTCTAATGTTGAAATTAATTATTCAATTCGAGTTGCAAACTTAAAATCGAAAATCGATCTAAAAAATCGACTTAAATTGCTAAGACTATTATATTTAGTAATTTATTTTATTTTTAGTAATAATTTATTTTATTTTTAGTAATAATTAATTAATAATTTAATAGAAATAATTAATCTATTTAATTTAATTAATAAATATAGTAGATTATTTTATATTATATATTACTATTGTATATTATCTAAAAAATAATAATAAATCTAAATTTAAACTTATTTTATACTATTTTTAGTATTTTTAATATTGTTAACAATTTAATTTGATTTCTAATATTAGAATCGAAAATTAAGTCGAATCGAATTAATTCGATTCTAAAATAATAGAAATCGAATTAGATTTTAAATTAATTTCTAATATTGGAATTGTTAAGTTAAATCGATTTTAAAAGTTAAAACTAAAATCTAATCTAACAATTAATTTAATCTAGACAATTTCTTTATTGTTTTATTATTTTTTATTAATGTCTCGCTTTATTAAAAAGAGTAAAATTTATTTTGCAATCTTTTAGAATTTCGAAGCAATAAAAAAAAAAAACAATAAAGTTAGCAAATAAAGTTTCTAAGTATTAAAATAAATAATAAGATAATAAAGATACAATTATTTTTTGTTAAATTGCAACAAATTTGTAATTTTGTTGTCGCAATAATAAAAATAAAGATGCTTTCGCATTAAAGTTTAAAGATTCTAATAAAATTTTTATTTTTTTATATTAAAGTAATAATATTAGAACGCGTTTTTTTAAGCACTTTATATATTTCTTTAATAAAAAATATACGATATTATAACATTATTATCTTTATAACAAAAAATATAACTTAATAACATTATTTTCTATTGCGTTAAAACAATATTAAAATTTTACAATTTGTTGCTTCTTATTTAATCTTTAATATATAAACAAATGCGTTCGATTTTTAAGATATAAACAATTATTAAATATTGTATAAAGATAATATATCTATTAATATTTTTTTTAAATACTATTTTATTTGTATTAAGAGCAAAGCTCTTTATATTAATATTTATAAAATAAAAGCAATTCTTTATATTTTTTGTTTTTAATTGTTTTGTCTTTGCGATAATAAAATTATTATTTATAATAATAACGTTATTGTTATTATTAATCTTAATAAAGAATTTATTTGCAACAATTCTATAAATTTGTTATAAAATATTATTATAATTTTTGCTTTTAATAATATATTAATAAAGTTAATTTAAATTAACTTTAAATTAAATAATTTTGCAAATTTGCTATTACAAAATAAATACAAAATTATTGTTAATAAATATTTATAGTTATTATATTTTATTATTTAAATTTTTGCAATTTCTTTAATTTCTAATACGCAAAGATATTTTTAAATTAAAATATAATTCTTTTTTTATAATAAAAGTTTATTACTACTATAAGAAATCTTTATTTAATAATCTTTAAAAGCTATATATAATATTGTTGTTTTTATTTTAATTATAATATTTTGTTTATTATTATTTAAAGTTTTGCTAATTAAATTGGTTATCTAAGTTTTAATTGTATTAAAATAAAAACTATTAAAAAATATATTTGCAATCTTCGCTTTATTTATATTAATAAAGACTATTTTAATTATATAATCTTTAGTAACTTTTTTTTTGTATTATATATAATATTAAATGTTATTAAAGCAACAATATTCTTCGTAAATACAAAGTTATTATATAAAATATTTTACTAAATATTTTATCTATCTTTGATATTATTATATAATTAAACACTATTTTTTATATTGTTTTTTGTCTTGTTTTTATAGACTTTTTGCGAACAAATAAATTTATATAAAATACGTATAATTTAAACAATATAAACTTTGTTAATTAATTTATTATTAAATTATTTATTAAACTTTTTGCAAATAGATTTAAACTTAATATTTTTATCTTTAAAATAAATTTTTTTTGCAAAGATATTATTCTTAGAATTACAATTATTAATAATATTAATTATATAATTGTTTTTTTAAAAAGAATATTTTTTATAATATTTAATTGCTTTATTAATTTTTTATTTAATATTAACAAAGATATCTTTAATAAAAAAAGAATTATTAATATTTTTTGTTAAAAGCTTTGCTCTTTAAATTATAATAATTATTATATTAATTTTTTTTTGTTGTAATACAATTATTAAGATACGCAATTTTAATATATTAAAAACTATAATTATACTCTTAAATTATTAAAAATTTAATATATATTTTTGTTATATTAAGATTAATTTCGATTTAATTTTGCAAGCTTTGCGTTGTTATTAAAGTTGCTAATTTTTATTGCTTTTATTTTAATAACATTGTTTTAAAACTTAAAGAAAGTTAATTAACTTCGAAGCAATCTTAATAATTCTATTGATAACTTTGTTTTATTAACAATCTCTTTTGTATATATTAGACAACAATAAGATGCTTTTTAAAATAATTAATGCTTAAATATTTATATATAGAAAATAGATATCTTTATTGCATTTTTCTTAATTTTTTATTAAATTTTTTTTGCTTTTTTTAAGTTTTAAAAGCAATAGTAGAGTCTTGCAAAATAAAGAGACTAGTATTAAAAATAAAAAAGATTAAGAGATTAATATTTAATTGTCTATTATATTATTTAGTATAGCAATTGCTTATTGTATTTCTCTTTTTTTTTCTTATTGCATTCGACTCTTTTAACTCGCTCTTTTACTTCTTTTTTGCTTTTGTTATTTAGATAAAAGAGAGTTAGTTGACTTCGAAGTAGTTCTAGTAACTCTATTGATAACTTTGTCTTATTGATGACCTCTTTCGCACGCATTAGACGACGATAAGGTGCTTTTCGAGTGTTACGAGCCACGTACTTAGTTCTACTAATTACGACGCAAAGCTCTTCACAATATGCAGGGGCATAGCTTGCCAAAGAAGTATTATGTGACTAAATCAATAAATTAGTGAAATCAATAACATTAATTCACTAAGATTACTAATTTAAAAAATCAATAAATTATTGAGATCAAAAGCATTAATTTATCGATTTAATTAATTTATTATATATATAAACTTCTAAACGCGATTCTCTTATAAATCGTGTTTAACTTATTTATTAAATTATTCTCTATTATAGATACAAAGTTGCAAAACCTTGTTACTAAGAGATTGCTTGCATTGCTTAAAGACATCTACAAATCTCTTCAATAGTATTAATCTACTTTGATACTTTAGTCGTCTAGATAGCAACGTAACACTTTAAACATTCTAAGAATGTTTATATTAGATTAACGCGTCTTTATCTTAAACACTAGCTTATTAGCATCACGTCAATTATTGATTATAAGAAACAACAAAATCAAAATTAATAAACTCGATATTTATTATAAAGATTGTATTGATTTAAAGAACTAACTTATGCAAATAAATATCTATTTTATCTTCTATCTTGTTTCAACGAATCAAAAAACAATTTTTGTATTAACATTTATTAGAGAGAGAGTCTAGCATTGACTTAAGTCAAATTTACGAAAATACTTAAAAAACAATAGCGAAAATTCTCGTGCGATGTTTATAGATTTTAATAATTTTAAAAAAGAGCTTAAAAAAATCTTTAAAACATTTAACGAGAAACAAATTGCAAAAAGAATAATTTAGCATTTAATTTAACAAATTTTTGCAACAAACTACGTAGCTAGATTTCAAAAATATGTCAATTTAATCGAATGAAACGATGTCGCATTTATAACAATGTTTCGACGAGATTTTAAGAACAATCTAAAGAACGAAATTATGCGTAATAAGAAAACTCTTAACGACATATTTAATTTTATTGAAATAGTTATCGATTTCAACAACAAGTTGTACAAAAAAGTTATAAAAAAAAGATACGATTAATTTCGAAAAAGAATAGAAATCTTTTTTGAATCAACGATCAAATATTAGCAAAAAAAAATTCGTTTTAACTAGAAGTATAATAATCTTAATTATCGTAAATTTGTATTTATAAAATTAAATTTTATTTAACAACGTAAAAGAAAGAACTTTAGAGAAAAGCAAAATAATAAATTTTAGAAAACGAGTTATTTATGTAACAAATTAAATCACTTCGTAAGAGATTGTCAATTACGAAATTTAATAAATCGTCGATAAATCAATGCTATGTTAAGAGAGATATTTGATAGTTAAAACGACATTAAAGAGCAAATTAATATAAAGACGAACACTTTTAAGACTAGATTAAACGACAACTACTATTTAATAAAAAATCTAAATTAATTATAGAAAGTTCTAGATAAAATATTATTAAATAAGGCATTCGCATTTACGCAAGAAGTTAACTAAATACTTAATAAAACTATAAGAGCGAAACGATCAAAAACGTTATACTTTTATCTAGCAACAAACTTAGACAACAAATATAATTAAAAAAAAAATCACAAATATTTAAACGACATTATAAAACATTTCGAAACTTTAATTAATTTATCGAAGAAACAATAAATAAATTAAATCGTAAATAAATGCGAAGAAGCGTTAAAAAGCAACGCCACTATAAAAAGAGAAATTTTTAATAAAATTGAACAACAACTAAGTAGTGTAAGTTTATTCTAAAAAAAAATAAAGAAAGCAAAGAAATACGCGACACTTAGTTAAATAAAATGCTATAACGACTTATATTAAACTTATCTAAAAGACAAAAAAGAAATCAATTAGTTCTCTAAAAAGTTAAAATTATTAATTTAGCATAAAAAGAAAGCTTAGCGCAAGTAGATGTTCGAAGCAAAAGTCGCAACACAAAAACAAAAAAAAGTTCAAATTCTTTAGTAAAGAGCATACTAAAGAAATGTAATATATTAACTTAATAGCAACAACTAAACTTAATAGTATACGCACAATATTTTATTACATTAATTAAGATTAATAATTGTTAATTTATCGCAATAATTAATTTTGATGCAATAGATAATTTTATAACTAGAGCTCTTATTAAGAGAAAAGAATATTTTATTTAAAAGAAATTTAACGCATACAACTTAATAATTATAAATAAAAACTTATTATTCGACAAAAATAAAAAAGTAAATAAAGAAACAAAATTACTATTAATAACTATTTAGCAACATTACAAGAAACTAATCTTTAATATAATAAAAATAATTACTTATAATATTGTTTTAGAAATGCTTTGATTAAAGCAACACAATTTAGAAGTTAATTAAAATATATAAATACTTAGATTCGTGCGATGTGATCACGTAATTCACATTCAATTTACGCATTAATAGCGTTCAATAATAGATAAAAAAACGAATTAAAAATTGATCGCAAGCAACGAACTTACATTTTTGAAAAAAAACAATTTAATAAAATTCGATTCGATAAATATTAATAAAAATTAGTTAAATTATAAAATTAAAATAAATAAAGAAAATTACGAATCTTTTAGAAGTTTTGAACTATTTAATATAACGAAGAAATCGCTAAAGTACGTATTACGAATATACAATAATTGAGAGCATTTATTTTAAAAAAAGAAAACAATAGAGACTCTCTTTAAACATTAATTGTGAAATTACGAAATTAAATTTAAATTAGGCAAACAATTTACGTTTAAACTTATATATGTTTTATTTAAGAAAAAGTTCGAAGTACTTCGCAAATATCTAGCAAAAAACGAAAAAAAAGAATTTATTAAAAAATTCTAATTATAGATAGAATATTTGATTCTTTTTGTATTAAAAAAGAATAAAACTTTTTGTTTATATGTTAATTATTAAAAGCTAAATAATATTATAATTAAGAATTAATATTTATTACTTAATATTAGCGAGCTTTAGAATCAATTATTTGAAGCGAAATACTTTATTAAATTAAATTTACGAAAAGCGTACAATTAGATTAAAATAAAAATAAAGAAAAAGTAAAAAATAGCTTTTCGCATACAATATAAATTATATAAATACACAATAATGTCGTTTGAACTCACAAACGTCTTAACAATGTATTAAAAAATAATTAATAATATATTACAACAATATTTGAATCAATTTGTTATAATATACTTAAATAACATTATAATTTATTCGAAAATTTTAAAAGAGCATGTTAGTTATATCTTTAAAGTATTAAAATATTTAAACATAAAAAACTTACATCTTAAGCTAAAGAAATACAAATTTTATCGCAAAAAAATTAATTTTTTTAAATTTGTTGTTAAACGACATAAAGTACGCATAAATTTTAAGAAACTACAAGCAATTAAAGAATAAAAATTATTAATAAATGTTAAAGAAATACAATTCTTTTTAAATTTTATAAACTATAATAAGAAATTTATTAAAAATTACTTAGTAAACGTGATATTATTAACGAATTTTACAAAAAAAAATGCCTTATAAATATAAAAACTTATAGAAGAAAAATTATTTTAAAATCTTAAATTAAAATGCTTAAAAAAGTTAATACTAAAAATGTACAATTCGTAATTGTTAAATAGAATTAAAATTGACGCATTGAATCTAGTTATTGATGCATACTTTAATTAAAAACATAAAGATATATAATATTTAATAACATATCTTTTAAGAAAACTTTCGTTAATTGAACAAAATTATAATGTTCACAATAAAAAACTATTCGCTATAGTAGTTTTCTTAAAATTATAAAAAGTATATATAAAAAAATCGCTAAAATTTACGATTCTTATAAATTATAAAAAATTTGTGCACTTTATTACTACAAAGCAATTTAATAGAAAACAAATATAATAATTAAAAAGACTTAAATAGTACAAGTTTAAAATATAATATACTTTAGACAAAAATAATAATAAAGCAAACGCACTTAACAAAAGAAGTAATTATATAAAAACGAAAAAATCGTTTAATTATAACATACTTAAGATCAACAAAAACAAATTATTATTAATAAATAAATACGAACTAAATATAATACTACAAATATTTCAAAATAATACGAAAGAGTTTTTAATAAAGAAAGAAAAACTCTAGATATTTATTAATAAAATCGACAAATATATAAAAGAGCATTATAACGAATTACTACAAAAGCATTTAAAAGTAACAAAAACTTTTTAATTTTTACGCTAATATTGTTAGTTTTTACAAATAAAACAAGTTGTCGAAATATATATTAAACAATGTCTTAGTTATTAATAGAACAAATATAATACGTATGCGAGCTATAACGAAATTTAATATTAAAAATTATTTAAATTGTTATAAAATAAAGTTACGATAAACTTTATTATTAAGTTGTCAAAGTCAACGAATTTAGCAATTAAAGATAGATATAATTTGATATTAATAATAATTAATAAACTTATTAAGTACTTATATATTATCGCATGCAAAGAGAAGTTTATTGTAAAACAATTAGAATACATTATATTAAATCAATTTATAAGATATCACAATATATTTAAGAGATTAATTAGTAACAAAGACAAGCTCTTTACGTTTAACTATTAAAAGACGCTTCTTTTAATGTTAGATACAAGACTTCGAATGTCTATTGTCTATTACTTAATTACAAATAATTAAATAGAAAAAACAAATCAGAGTTTTAAGTAGTATTTAAGATACTATATCAACAATACTTATAGTAATTGAATATTACTTTTATCTATAATACAATTAACACTTAATGCAAAGATTTCGAATATTATTAAAATAACTTTATTCTTCGTTAATTATAACAAGAAATTAAAACTTTTTAAGAAAAAACGCACGCATTTGTTTGCGCAATTAATTATTAAAAAAATAGCGACATTAAAAAAGATACACAACAATATTTCGAAAATGCAAGAAAAATTAACTAATTATTAAAACAAAAAACGAAAAACGACATCTTAACTAAAAGAGAAAAATAAAATATATTTTTTTACAAAAAATCTTAAAACAAGAAAGCTAAGCAAGAAATTAAATTATGTTAAAGTTAAATTATTTTTCGTTAAGAAAGTTAAAAGATTAGTTAATTACGAACTCGACTTACTTTAGAACGTTAAAATATTTCTAATGTTTTATATTTTATTGTTGAAGTTAACAAACTTAATTACGTCTTTATAAAATATCTTTTATTTCTATTTATAAAAAGAGAAACAATTCGAGATTAAAAAAATTCTAAAACAAAAAAATTAAAAGTATCTTATTAAGTGAAAAGAATATTTTATTTTCGAAAATACGTAAAAATCTTTTAAGAATTTTCGACAATGCTAAAGATTGCTAAAGAAATTTCAAAAAAAAAACGCTCTTCTAAAAACTAAAGAATAGTTTTTGAAACAAATTATTATTAAAGAAAGCAACGATTATTTCTTGATTCAAATAAAAATTAATTAAATTTTTTAAAGCATTTAATTTATTTAGACTTTAAATTTCGCGACGAAGCATTTTATTATTACGTTTCTTTAGAGATTTCTTTTGTTTGCGTAGTCTTTTTATACGCGCATATTGCTTACGAAGCTCTTGATAAAACTTATTCGCACAAACGATCGTTAATTGCATTCTTTTTTCTAGAATATTCTTTTATTGCTTCAAGAATCGTTATTTAATATTAAAAAAATTATGACAATCGCATTTGATCGAAAATCTTACGCACTCAATATAATAATTAAACTTCTTCTCTACTTTACAAAGAAAATTACGACGAACACAACGAAAATATTGAGACATAATAACGCTTGTTCGAAGCAATCTTCGATAAAGTTCGTAACGTTGTTAGAACTTTTTTGAATTATTAAGCATAATAATAGAAAGAATGAATTATGATGTTTTCTAGAACGAAAACCTTAAAGAGAGAGATAGTGTTACGAGTCGTATACTTAGTTCTACTAATTACGACGCAAAGCTCTTCACAATATGCAAAGGCATAGTTTGTCAAAAAAGTATCATGTGATTGAATTAATAAATTAGTGGGATCAATGACACTAATTCATTGAGACCATTGATCTAAGAAATCAATGAATCATTGAGATCAAAAGCACTAATTCATCGATTTAATTGATTCATCATGTATATAAACTCTTGAACGCGATTCTCTTATGAATCGTGTTCAACTTATTTATTAAGTTACCCCCTATCATAGATACAAAGCTGCAAACCCTTGTTACTAAGAGGTTGCTTGCATTGCCTGAAGACGCCTACAGACCTCTCCAACAGTACCAACCTACCCTGATACTCTAGTCGCCTAGATAGCAGCGTAACATCGAGGTGGTCGATGCCCAAACACCTGTATATAGAAAATAGGCATCTTTGTCGCATCTTTCTTGGCTCTTTGCCAGATCTTTTCTGCTCTTTTCGAGTCCCGAAAGCAGTAGCACTCTGGATAGGAGGTTGAGGCGTGCACGGGTAGGTGAAGCCATTCTTTGTAAGGTCGGCATAGAAAGCCGTGAGGTTGAAGCTAGCTTCCAGAAATTCCTGTGGTCCAGCCAGCACTCGGTAGGCGTTTGCTTGAGCCGTCATGTATACGGCTGAATTATAACTGAATCTGTCAGCTTCGTGCAGAGAAAGCGAGAGCATAACTATAAGAATTACGCGAAGTGCAGGGGCATTGCACTAAGCCCTAGACCGAACCATAGAAAAACGCGATCACGACCCATCGCTTTCAAGTTGCGCATCGAAGGAACACCAATTTGGAGCAGACGCTTCTCGGCATGTGCGATGTCGACCTCTTCTCGTGTTGGGGAAGTTAGACACTGCATGCAATAATTGCTCGCCCCTAGAAGTATACTGCATAGCAGATTGATTGCAAGACCTAGCCAAGTATTCAGCGACTTGGCCTTCTCACAGCTTTCCTCGAAAACAGTCCCTATGCCGTGGCGTATGTCTTTGTTGCGGACCATCCATATTAGGAATGTGCTATTAATCAATAGAAGAATCAATGCTGTCGCGCAGCTGAGAATTGCTCCTGCTCGCCAACCAGATAGACGTCGGTGGTTCCATAACTGCTTCCATACACCTGTTTCTTTGAAAGCTGGGTGGTCAGTGGCCATTATATCTCCATACTCAATCGGAGACGTTTCTTGTCCCGCAAGACCGTTCGTCATCCTTGTGGCAAGACGCAGCGCCGTTAAGTTGATTGAGGTAATAAGAGATATGAAGGTTCAGACTCAGAGCATGTAGGGAGCATGAGAGACCACCTGACGGGTTAGTGCATCAGTCTCAATCACAAGCATGACGCTCTATTGATTTTCCAGAGGATATGCACAACGATCCAAAGAATCATCAGAGATCAACAATGCCGTGTAGAGGATATTATGACGAAATAGCGACATAGACTGAATCAACACACAGACTATGTAGACTCAAACAAGGCGAGCGATGATGTAATTGAGACAGGGCAGACTGAAAGCCGCTTCAAATCTTCCCTGAAAGCTTCCAGAATGTTACCAGCGGAGGCTGCCAAAACTTGGCTAGAGGTTTGGGGTACTGCAGAGCAAGTCTCGCACATGCAATGAAGCATAGGCGCCGCTCTTGGATCGAATGATTCGATTCGCGCGATCGAGCTCTTACGCGCACTCGCAATGGTTGGACCATCTTCTCGACGCTTGCGGTGTACAGCCACAGCACATAGAGCATATTGTTGCCATTTCTTGTCTTCCAGCATTCTGCCGCGCAGTGGAGCCGACATTCAAGCTTAAGAGTTTGTCGGCAGCAGTGTCACCGCCATCCATGAGAGCCATCGGTCCTGAAAGACTGATTGAATAAATGTACCCCACGGAGAAAGTCATTGAAGGCGGATGCCTAGGGTAGGCTGTCAAGCCGTACTGTTGTTGCGTCCAGGCCTACCTAACGTAAAAGTACCGTGGTCGTAGTTTCAGTATGCATGAAGTCCATGA
>JAABUW010005913.1_pt1 | contig 15625 bp, 16 predicted proteins | sample 5560081 | NCBI WGS metagenome assembly JAABUW01 (sample SAMN10711882, study PRJNA513363) | rock metagenome | isolation source: Antarctica rocks | place: Antarctica: Victoria Land, Knobhead sud | reverse complement strand
AAGGCTGATGTGGTCGCTGACACGAACGCCGGCCGGAAGGCCAGCAGGAACACCCGCCATCGCTGTCGATCCCAGAAAACCCGACCAGTGATATAGGGCACCTAAATGCCTAAATGAACAGTATTGCCTTTAGCCCGTCTTATGTACGGAGTGCCGTCGTTCGACGCCAAGTGCCCGTAACGCAAGACGGCGATGGCATCGAGGTGGTGATCCCGCCGCGCTCGACGGCTGTTATCAGCGGTGAACCGGATCTACCGACATGGCGTGATCGTCATCTGGCGATGATCGCGGAACATGGTCGCCTGGCTTGGCAGGCCGCAACCGGCTACGGCCAACGGTCCTTAGTAGAAACGACAATGGGTCGCTACAAGGCGCTGATCGGGCCACGTCTGCGAGCCCGCGGCTTCGCTGCTCAGCAGACCGAGGCGGCCATCGGCGTGGCGGTGCTGAACCAGATGTTGGCGGCCGGATGCCCCGTTTCCGTCCGTCGCCAGCCAGTGATCGCATAGCAGCTTGGGTTTGGGGCCATCTCGTCCCGGGTCTGTCGAGTGCACCAACGCCATGTCATCCCATTGCTCTTCGCTTGAGCCACGACCGGAGACCTTGCGGGATCGCCGCCACGCCGGATGTCGCCCTTCTTTGGCTGATGCACAATTAAAGTAATAAGTGGCGCCTGACGCTCTGCTGCGAAACGTCACCCCGCGCCAGCTCAGCGACGATTTGACCCTTCTCCATGACATAGCCGCGCTCGGCCATGGTCAGGATGGTATCCAGGTTCTGCTCGACGAACAGGATGGTGGTGCCGAAGTCATCGCGGATCGATCGCAGAACGCGGCAGATCAGTTGCACGATGGACGGCTGCACGCCCTCCGATGGTTCGTCCAACAGGATCAATGCGGGAGCCCCAATCAATACCCGTCCGATTGCGAGTTGCTGCTGCTGTCCGCCCGACATCGTGCCCGCCATCTGCTTGCGGCGTTCCTTCAGGATCGGAAAGCATTCGAACACGAGGTCGATGCGGGACCCCTGCCGGCTGCCGCCGATCAGCTCGCCGACCTTCAGGTTCTCATCGACCGTCATGCGTGGGAACACGTCCCGCCCTTGCGGGATGTAGCCGATCCCGAGCCGCGCGCGGTCATCGGCGGACATTCGCGTCACATCCTGCCCGCTATACCGTATTGTGCCGCCGGAAGCCCTTAGAAGTCCGATCAAGCAGCGCATCGTCGTCGTCTTGCCAACGCCGTTTCGACCGATGAGGGCAACGATCTCGCCCCTGCCAATGCTCAGGTCCACACCGTTCAGGATCGGTGTTGCCCCATAGCTAGATCTCAGGCCCGTCACCTCCAGCACCGGATCATTCGACATGCGGGACGCCCAGATAAATTTCTGCAACCCGCGGGTCGGCGACGATATCCTCAATGCTTCCCCGCGCGAATGTCTGGCCCAGGTGCAGCACGGTGACCGTGGTCGCGATCTGCCGTACGAATGCCATATCGTGCTCGACCGCCAGCACCGTCATGCCCTCGGCGCTGAGACGCTTGACCAGCTCGCCGGTACGATAGGTCTCGTCGGGCGATAAGCCGGCGGTTGGTTCATCCAGCAGCAGAAGCGTTGGCCGCAGCGCGACCGCCATGCCGATCTCCAGCCATTGCTGCTGCCCATGCGAAAGTTCTCCCGCCGGTTTGTCGGCCTCCGCTGCGAGGCCGAGCAGGTCGAGTAGCCGCTCCTCTTCGCGCAGCAGTTGATTGGCGGCATTGTGATACTGGAGGGCAATATGCAAATTCTGCTGCACCGGCAAGGCCTTGAAGACACTCGGCGCCTGCAGCTTGATGCTCATTCCTAGTTGAACCCGGGCGAACGGCTTTGCTTCGGTGACATCGTGGCCGCGGAAATGGATACGGCCGCGGGTCGGGGCATAAGTGCCCACGACTAGCTTGAAAAGCGTACTCTTTCCTGCCCCGTTCGGCCCGATCAGGCAGTGGATCTCGCCCGCATCGACGGCCAGGTCCACGTCGGACACCGCGAAGAACCCGCCAAAGCTCTTGCTGACGTTCTGCACCTGCAGCAGCGCCGTCACGACCTGGCGTCCTTCGGGGATAGCGTGCGTGCCGGACGTCGGTCGCGGCGCCACGACAGGAGCTCGCCCAGGCCGACGACGAAGCCTTTCGGCACAAACAGGATCGTGGCGGCCAGCAGCGTGCCCATGACGATGAGCGTGGCCTCCTGGCTATAGATCGTCAGAGTCTGGTAGCCGAGCAGCAGAACGAACGTGCCGACCAGGGTGGCAGTGAGATCCGTGCGTCCGGAAAATGCCACCCAAATGATCGGCATCGCCGCGGCCGGCAGGCCGATGCTGGAGGGAGTGATGAATTGACCCCAAGATGTGTAGAGCACGCCGCTGACCCCGGCGAGCGCGCTGCCGAGAACAAAAACACTAAGCTGGTAGCGTCGCACGTCGTAGCCGAGCAGCTCGGCCCGTTGCGGATCCTCGCGTATGGCGACCAATACATTGCCGAACCGTGAGTTCGCGAGGACGCGCAAAAGAAGGTATGTCGCTGTCAGCCCAATCACGAGGACGTAGTAAAGCGCAGTCTCCTCTAGATCGACCGGGCCGCCGAACCAGGGGATTTTCAGCGGCGACATGCCTTGCATGCCGTTGAACCCGTTCAGCCGCGCCTTTCCGATCGCCCATTCGGGACCGGCTGTCTGACCCAAGAAGAATGCGAGTGCGAGGGTAAACGAGAGGGTGACGATGCCAAAGAACACGCCATTGATGCGGCCGTAGATCATGAAATAGCCGAGCAGCGCCGCTGCCAGACTCGCCAGCGCCACCGCGCCGAATAGCCCGGCGAGAGTGGCAAGCGGTCCGTTGCCGAGATCGATCGCCAGAACCCCGTAGGCGTAGCCGCCGACACCGAAGAAAAATGTCTGTCCAAACGACAGCATTCCGCACAATCCCCACATGACGCACAAGCCGAGCGCCATGAAGATCCAGATCAGGAAATAGCCGAAGTTGCCGACATCGTACGGATCCGCAAATGCCGGATAGACCAGCGCAGCCGCCAGCACCAGCACGACGCCAACCCAGAACACCCGCCCTTGTCCCATCGTCTGCGGGCCGTTGAGCAATTTGAGCATCGGCCCCTCCGCTCAACCCGTGCGCTTGGCGAGCCAGCCGGAAAAGCCGTCCGGCAGCACGCGAATGATCAGGATAACGGCGACCAGCAGCCCGATCTGCCCGATGATTTGGCCATACCAGGCATTCAGCCCGGTCCTAATGATGGCGAGCACCACCGCCGCGGGCGCGGTTCCAAGCAGCACACTGGAGCCGCCGACCACGACGGTGACGAACGACTCCACGATGAAGCTCGCCCCCATGGTCGGGATCAGCGACATCGTCGGCGCATACAGCGCACCGCACAGCCCTGCCAATCCCGCGCCGATGCCAAAGCTGAGCGCATAAACCCGGCTGCGCCGCACGCCCAAGGCTTGCGCCATGCGCGCATTCTGCATCACCGCGCGAGCGTGCACGCCGAAGCGGGTGCGCATGAAAAGCAAGTAGATGAATGCCAGCACCACCAGCGACGCCGCAAATAGGACCATACGGTAAGTGGAGAAACCATAGCCACCGACCTCGAACCCACCGCCGGGCGTCCCGATCCCCGGGAAGGTCGACCCGACCAGGAGCAGCGTGCCCTGGGTGGCCACCAGGCTCAGGCCCCAGGTGACCAGCAACGAATCCAGGGGGCGGCTGTAGAGGGGCCGGATTAGCGCGAGCTCCAATATCATGCCGATAAGTGCTGCAACCAGGGTCCCGCAGAGCTGGGCGATTGGAAGGGGCAACCCGGCATGATAGGTGGCGGCGGTCACGTACACGCCGCACATGATGAACTCACCATGCGCCATATTGATGACGCCCATCATACCGAAGATGATGGCGAGACCTGCCGCCGAAAGGATGAGGAAAGCGAATACGTCGGCAAACTGATAGAAGTACGAGAACAGGTCTCCCAGCATCCGGGGCTCCTTTATCCAGGCAGATGATCCGGCGTATATTGCTCCTTCGGATCGCTCTTTGTCAGATTGCAGCCTACTTTCGAAAGCCAGTATGGCTGGATATCACCGAAATCCTTGAGGATACTGACCTTGTTCTGGGCATCGACGCTGATCAGCCGCATGACATGTGAACAATGCTGGCTTTTTGGATCGATGACGATGCGCCCCTCTGGCGCTTCGACGCCGGCATCACCCGTGGCCATCACCTGGCGGATCGCGTCCTTGCTGGTCGACTTCGCCCGCTCCGCAAGCATCTTATACATGAAGATCGCGACATAGGCGTTGTAGCCCATGTCGTTGATATAGACCTCATCGGGGAACTTGGCATGCCAGCGCTTCTTGAAGCCTTCGGCGCCAGGGGTATTCAGCTCTTCAAACCAGTTCGCGGCCGCGTACATGTCCTTCATCACTCCCGGCGGGAAACGCTTGTGCTCGAAGCCGAGCATGATCTTCACCGGGCTCGCCATTGGTAGGCTCACCCCGGCGGCGTTCTTCTGCTCGTAGAACGAGCTCTGTGCTGCGCCGACATCCAGCATGTAGAGCCAATCCGGCTTGGCACGTTGGATGTTCTGGATGGTCTGGGCAAACTGCGACACACCCAGCGGGATAAACTCCTCGCCCACGATCTCGCAGCCCAGCGGCTTGAGGATGCTGTTGCCCCACGCGGAGGACAGATGGCCGAAATTATAATCGGCGGCGATGGTATAAACTTTCCTGCCGTATTTCTCGACCATCCAGGGCAGCAATGTCGACAATTGCTGCTCCGGCACTGCGCCGACGCTCAGCATGCTGCCGTCGCAGACGCCGCCTTCGTACTGGTTCGTGTAGATGTAGAACGCGTTCAGCCGGTCGACGATCGGGCGTACCGCCTCACGCGAGGCCGAGGTGATGCCGCCGATCAGCACATCTACCTTGTCCCGTTGCAGCACGCGTCGTGCGAACTCCTGATAGCGCGCAATATCACCCTGTGGATCCAGGTGGATCAGCTCGATTGGGCGTCCCATGATGCCGCCCGCGGCATTGACTTCCTCGACCGCCAACTGCGAGCCGTGCAGCTTGGGCAAGCCAATACTCGCGAGGTCGCCGGAGATGTCTTCCAGTAAGCCGATCTTGATAGGAGCGGCGGCCTGGGCGAAATGGCCGAGCCCAAGGATCGGCGTCGCGGCAGCGCCGAGCAGCAAACTTCTACGGTTCATCCTGGTCTCCTCGTTTGCAAATATCGACGCTGCTTTAGCCGAGCGCCGGGTGACGTTTGTGCCAATTGGTCGCCTCCTGATAGGCGTGTCCAGCTCGACAAAGCAGTTCCTCGGCCAGATGGGCGCCGACGAACTGGAAGGCGACGGGGGTGTCGGCCTCGGTAAAGCCGCACGGCAGGGTGATGGTTGGGCTGCCACTCATGTCGAACGGACAGGTGAAACCCAGCAGCGACGTCATAAGGGCCGCGTCCTCGCCCAGCGTTGCCATCTTCGTCAGCGTCGGCGAGGCGAAGCCCTGGGCGGGCACAAGCAACAGGTCGATGGTGCGGAACAGTGCCGCGAGCCGGCCGGAGAAGCCGTGCCGACGCAGGACAATCCTCTGATAGTCCATGCCGGAGAGGCCGCGGCCCAACTCGATTAGCCCCGACAGCGCCGGGCCATACTCGCTTTTGCGGGAAGGGTAGGTGGCCTCATGCGCCACGGCGGTTTCGACGCCGCATAGCGGGAACCAGTCCTCGACCATTTGCGTGACGTCGGGGAAGCGGACCTCGCGTATCTCGGCCCCGAGAGCGCGCACAGTCTCGACGACCGAGGCAATCGCCTTCCGCGTCGTCTCGTCAGCTTGCGCCTCGGTCCAGGCTGGGGCGATGCCGACCCGTATGCCGTGCAAACCCCGGCCGATGCCGGCGAGGTAGTCCGGCACTGGTTCCTGCAAGGCAGTTGGGTCATTCTCGTCGGCTCCGGCGATGACGCCGAGCATGGCCGCACAGTCGCGGGCGCTGCGCGTCATCGGGCCGATATGGTCCAGCGTCGCCGCCAGTTCGAACACGCCGTAGCGGCTGACCCGGCCCCAGGTCGGCTTCAGTCCGGTCAGCCCGCTTGCCGCCGACGGAAAACGGATCGAGCCGCCGGTGTCGGAGCCCAAGGATCCATAGCAGAGGCCAGCCGCGGTCGCTGACCCCGAGCCGCTGGACGATGCGCCCGACCAGTGCGCGGCGTTCCATGGATTGGCCGGTGGTGTCACTTGCGGATGGTGGTCGGCGTAGGCGCCTTCGGTCAGTTGCAGCTTGCCCAGGATGACCGCACCGGCCGCCGTCAGGCGGTCCACGACGGTCGCATCCTCTGTTGGCCGGAAATCGCGATGCACGATCGTGCCCGCCGCGGTTGGAACGCCTTGCATCCAGCACAGGTCTTTCACAGCGATGGGTGCGCCGTGCAGCGGCCCCTTGATCTCGCCGGCGCGGATCTGCCCGTCCGCAATCCGCGCTCGCTCGAGTGCATATTCGGGTAGCACCAGCGCGAAGCTGTGGAGCGTGCCGTCCAGCGCCTCGATGCGCGTCAGCGCGGCCTGCGTTGCCTCGACCGAAGTGATCTCGCCGGCACGAATGCGCTGGGTCAACTCGGTCAGTTCCAGGTAATGCAGTTCGTCTGTCAACACGTTCAGACTCCGCCAATATAGATCATCGCCGTTTTCCCGGACCTCACTATCATATGCCGATTGGATCGGCGCAACTCATGTAATGCGCTGCAGCCTTTGTGCCGTCCGCGCCGGTTGTTCCAATATCAAAATGGTAAACAGGCAATTGGCAGCCGTTTGACGCGAGGCCAGCGTGTTGCCCATTCCCTTCATCCGGCCAAAATGCTTGTCTGGATATGCGCAAACCCACGGCTGCGGCAGGAGACTCCGCTGCTGAATTTTCGGAGAACCAGCCATGTCGGTTGCCGACCTGCATTACCTGCCGCTGCTCGAGGTCTCTAAGCGCATCCGGCGGCGAGAACTCTCGCCGAGCACGGTGTTGGAGGCGATCCTCGACCGGATTGCCAGACTGGACGGATCGGCCCGCAGCTACACGACGTTGCTGCCGGGCCGTGCCCGTGGCGCCGCCGTGCGTGCGGACACGGAGATCGCTGCCGGCTTCTGGCGCGGGCCCCTGCACGGCATCCCGGTCGCGGTCAAGGATCTCTGCGCCACCAGCTTCGCGCCCACCAGCGGTGGCATGCCCATGCGCAAGAACTCCACGCCGGACCATGACGCGACGGTCGTGCGCCGGCTGGACGACGCCGGTGCGGTGATCGTCGGCAAGCTGAAGATGACCGAAGGCGCCTATACCAGCCACCATCCGGAGGATCCCTCACCGCTCAATCCATGGAACCCCGCACACTGGGTCGGCTCGTCGTCCACAGGGTCCGGCGTTGCGACGGCGCTGGGCCTTTGCTTCGGCGCACTCGGCTCCGATACCGGGGGATCGATCCGTTTTCCCTCGGCGACCTGCGGGTTGACCGGGATCAAGCCGACCTGGGGGCGGGTCAGCCGGCATGGCATCCTACCGCTAGCCGTGTCGCTGGACCATATCGGGCCGATGACCCGCAACGCGGCCGACGCGGCGGCGATCCTGGGCGTCATCGCCGGCGGGGATGCGAAGGACCCGACGGCGATCCAGCACCGGGTGCCCGACTACCTGGCCGAACTGCATGGAGGTATAAGCGGCGTCGCCATCGGGATCGACCGAAGCTACAACGAGGACGGCGTCGATCCTGAGGTCGCCATGGCCGTGCGCGCTGCGGAGGCGGTGTTGGCATCGCTCGGCGCGCGGATCCGCGAGATCGACTTCCCGGCGACGGATACGCTGCTGCGCGGCTGGATCCCGTTCTGTGCCGTGGAAACGGCGATCGCGCACCAGGGAAGCTATCCGGCCCATGCTGACGAATACGGCCCAGACCTCGCCAATCTGATCGAGCACGGGCGCCGGATGTCGGCAATGGAGTTCGGCGCGATCATGCACGAACGGCTGGAGTTCTCTGGACGGCTGGCTGCCGTGTTCCGGGACGTAGACCTACTGCTTATGCCGACAATGCCCGTCCCGACTCCGAGCCTGGACCGCATGGCGGAATACGGGCAGGACGACTCAGTGCTGCTGCGTATGCTGCGCTTCACCGCGCCATTCGACTTCGCCGGCAACCCGACCATCACCATGCCGAGCGGCATCGACGCGGCAGGCCTGCCACTCAGTCTGCAGTTGGTCGGCACACATGTGTCGGAAGCCCTGCTTTGCCGGGCCGGCCACGCCTTCCAGCAACGCACAGACTGGCACACGCGCCGGCCGCCGGAGCCGTAGGCGACCCGCAGCTCGCGCCCGTAATCAAGCTTAGCGCAGGCAGGATTTCGCGACCTTGCAGATATAGGTGTATTTTGGGTTTACGACCTGGGTGCAGCGGGCCTCAGCGATCTGCCCAAGGAACATGTACGCCTCAGCGTCGGTGAAGCCGTAGTCGTCGGCAAGCCAATACACCATCTGCTCGAAGGCGATCCGCATGGCATCCTCCAGCGGCCGCGCGCAGCCGAGCGTCGCGATGTGGGTTTCCGTCTCGATCCTGGGCCAGGTCATCCGAGCCGGCTTATCGCGCAGCTCGACGCTGAGGGTCACGCGCGCACCAATCTCCGTCGCACCCATGCCGACGCATTCGCCGTCTCCCTGCAGCGCATGACAATCACCGACGTAGAGGCTCGCTCCCTCCTGCTGCACCTCGAACAGCACGGTGCTGCCCGTGGTGATCTCCTGCACGTCGAGGTTGCCGCCATGCGTCCCGTTGTCGACGGTCAGTACCGCCCCATGCACCGGCGCGACACCCAGAACTCCGATCATGGGCTTGATGGCCAGCTTGCGGCTGTCGCTCCAGTGCACGAAGCCATTGCGAACCTCCATGGCCCTGGTCTGGATACCGAACTCCTTTTGCCGGACCCAGTCCGGAAACATTCCGATTCCTGGCCAGAGCGCCGTATAGCCGATCTGGTCCAACTCCATGGCGTGCACATGGATGGCGAGCACCTGCCCTGGTCGTGCGCCTACCACACGCAGCGGCCCGGTTGCCGGGTTGACGAAGGGAAAGCGGACGGTCTCGGATGACAGCTTGGAGGCGGTCGAGGTGATCAGGCCCTCGTTGCAGTTGATCTCGCATTCGACGGTGACCTGCTCGCCGGACCGGATTTCATCAATGCATATATCGGTGGCCGAGAGCGCGTACTTGAGATGCCCTGCCTTCGGAATGGTGCGTGTCTCGTCCATAGTAAACTCCTCATCTCATCAGGTTAGTTGAGGTCGTGCCGCCACGGTAGCAGCATGCGCTCGACCCGGCTCACGATCGCCGAGAGACCCAGGGCAAGCGCTACGGTGACGGTCAGGGCGGCGAAAACCTTGGAGATGGCGTAAAGGCTTCCGGCCTTGAAGATCGCATGGCCAAGACCCTCCGATGAAGACATGAATTCGCCTACGATGGCGCCGACGAGCGCAAATCCCACAGTGAGCTTGAGGCCGGCAAAAATGTCGGTCAACGAGGCTGGCAGCACGAGCAGCCGGAAGATCTGCCGCCGCGTCGCGCCCAATGAGCGCATCAGGTTGATTTGGTCGGGATCGACGCCGAGCGCGCCCTTGTAGGCTATGACCAGGGCCACCACGACGACGGACAGGGTAGCCATCGCCAGCTTGGAGGCAAAGCCCGTTCCGAACCAGATGATAGCAATCGGCGCCAACGCCACAATGGGCACAGATCCGAGCGCCAGCACGAACGGCTGGACCACGCGGGATACAAAACGCGAGAACCATAGAGACAAGCCGAGAGCGGTTCCGAGCAGGTTGCCGAGTGCGAAGCCGCCGAGCGTCTCCAGCCCAGTCACACGAGCGTCGTTCCACACGGACCCGTCGCTGAACATCGTCACAAGATTGCTGGCGATCGCGGTTGGCGAGCCGAACAGGAACGCGTTTACCGCAGGTCCCTGGGTGCCCCATTCCCAAAGGCCCAGCAAGGCTGCCAAGAGCACGATCTGACAAAGCAGCACGCGCAGCGCTGCTTGACGGGCTCGACGACGTCGCGGCGAGGACCGCCGCGGCAGGAGGCGCGGCGTTTCGGAGGGGGGCACAGCTGGTGATGCAATTTGCGTCATCAGCGGATATCCAGCTCGTTCCATATCGCGCGGACATAGCGAGCAAACTCCGGTCGTTCCCGTATGGCCATCATGTCCGTCCTGTCGCCAGGAAGGTCGATGAGGTGCTCCGTCACGACGGTGCAGGGCTGGTGGGACAGCACGACAACCCGATCCGACAAGCTGACCGCCTCCTCGACGTCGTGTGTTATGAGGAGAAGCGAGCGGTTTTCGCTGCGAATGAGCCGGGCAGTATCCCGCTCGATCAAGATTTTGGTTTGGAAGTCGAGCGCCGAAAATGGCTCGTCCAGCAGCAGGACCTTTGGATCGGGGGCGAGCGTGCGGGCCAGCGCGACACGCTGGCGCATGCCACCGGAAAGCGCGGACGGGTAGTAGTCGGCGAACGCCGTGAGCTCCAGCTGGCTTAGCAGGCTGTGTGCTCGCGCGAGACGCTCGCGGGCGCCTACCTGCCTGACCTCGAGACCAAGCATCACGTTCTGCACGGCTGTACGCCATGGCAGCAGGAGGTCTTTTTGGAGCATGTAGCCCACACGTGGCGGAACCCCCGCAAGTTCCCGGCCGTGCCAGAGCACCGTACCCGCGGTCGGCGGCAGCAGGCCGCAGATCAGGTTGAGCAGCGTCGTTTTGCCACACCCTGACGGGCCGACGATGCTCACGATCTCGCCCTCGCCGAGGTTGAATGACACTGAACTGATGACCTCGACCGGCTTGCCGTCCTCGGCTCCAAAAACTTTGCCGAGACCACGCGCCGACAGTGGCGGCACCCGATTGTCAAGTTTCTGGCCTGCGGCGGTGGAGCCGAGTCCGGTCAGCTCAGGCAGCTTTTGCCGCCTTTTCGGCGAAGCTGTTGTCGACAATCTGCTCAAACGTCGTGGTGCCTTTCACGTTTTTCAGATACTTTTGCATCGCCATCAGATTGTCCCACTGCTTGCGGTCGACCTGGACCGATTCTGCGGGAATCTTGTATTGGATCTCGGCATCGATTGCTTTGTCGACGACATCTCCGGGCAGGTCGGGAAACTCTTTGCGCGCGACGATCTTGGCGTAGGCTGGATCGCTGTATACGCGACGCCCTGCCATCTCCAAGCCGGTGCAGAGCGCCTGCACGATTTCAGCCTTTTGCGCGATAGTGTCGTTCAACACCATAATGCCGGTATTGCAGAATGGGCCGATGTAGGTGGAGAAATCAAATACGATCTTAGCGCCTTGTGCCTCCGCAGCCGCTACGTTTGGCTGGTAGGCAATAGCAACGTCGGCACGGCCCGCAAGCATCGCGGCGATCTCCGTGCCAGGGTTGACCGCGATCATGTTCACGTCGCTGCCGACCGTGAGCCCGTTCTCCTCCAGTAACTTACGCGTGACGCTGTAATTCGTGTTCGGCTCAGGCGAGGTAACGATTGTGAGGCCCTTGAACTTCTTGGGATCGGTGATCCTCTCTGCACTCTTGGACACGCCAAAATAGTGGGCACGCTGCACGACAGTGCCGACCACCCGGCCAGGCCCGCCGCCCTCGACAGAGATGGGCACCATGGTCGGGTCACCAATCCCGAACATGGCCGAACGTCCGAGAACCGCCGCGAACGCCTGCGTGTCCCCACCCGCTGCGCTGACGTTGAGGTGAATGCCTTGCTTCTCGAAGTAGCCCGCGGCCTGCCCGACATAAAGATTAATGTAACCAAGGTTATGCACGGCTTCGACGAAGTTCACTTCTGTCATGGCTCGCGCGACTTTTGGGGCGAACAGCGCCGTTACGGCGCCCGCAGCACCCAACATCGCATGACGGCGGGAAAGGCGCGGTGCGCCAGGCGATCCTGTGGCGAGACGTGTCATGGTTCGATCCTCACAGTTGCCGTTCGAGAAAGCGGACATTTCACAGCTTACTGCCACAGTAGCAAAAGTTGGGAGGCAAAAATTGTGCCCTGACGGCAGAACTTGGGTCGTAAATGCCAACTCCTTCTGTATGGGATCCGAAACAGTTACATATGGATGAGATCGCCTTTTCCATGAACCCGTGCTTGTCCGCCTTTGACTTTGGCTGCAAAGTCATCGTGCATGCCGGACGTGGCTGTCACGAGGTCGAAAGATCGTCGCGACACGCAAAGCTCAACCAGATCGGAGACATAGGGCATGGATCTCGGGCTCAAGGGGCGCCGCACCCTCGTCACCGGCGGCACCAAGGGGATCGGCCGCGCCATCGTGGAGTGCTTTGCCGAAGAGGGCGCGGCGGTCGCGTTTTGCGCGCGCAATCCTGCCGAGGTCGACAAGGCTACGGAAGCGCTGCGCGGCAAGGGCGTGGATGCATTCGGCCAGGCGCTCGACGTCGCCGATGGCCCGGCGCTGCGCGGCTTCGTGGAGGCGGCCGCGGCGGCGCTGGGCGGGCTCGATATCGTGGTGGCCAACGTGAGCGCGTTGGCGATCGGTCAAGACGAGGCCTCGTGGCGCGCCGGGTTCGAGACCGATCTGATGGGCGCGGTGCGGATGGTGGACGCTGCCCTGCCCCATCTCGAACGGTCCGAGGCGGCGTCGATCACCTTCATCTCCAGCGTGTCCGGCCGCGAGGTCGACTTCGCCGCCGGGGCCTACGGCGCGATGAAGGCGGCCCTCGTGCACTACGCCCAGGGCCTCGCGTTCCAGCTCGCGGGCAAGGGGATCAGGGCCAACACGGTCTCTCCGGGTAACACCTATTTCGACGGCGGGGTTTGGGCGCGGATTGAGCGCGACAACCCGGCGTTCTTCGCCCAGGCGCTGGCGCTCAACCCCACCGGCCGCATGGGAAAGCCCGAGGAGATGGCGCGCGCGGCCGTGTTCCTGGCGAGCCCCGCCGCGAGCTTCATCAGCGGCACCAACCTGGTCGTGGATGGGGCGCTCACGCGAGGGGTGCAGCTTTGACGAGGCACTCGCATTACCCGACCGGCGTCCTGCCATGGTGGTCTTCTACCCGATCCGACGCGGCTCGCGCCGTGGCGGATGATCGTGCTTGACGTCTAGGTTAGCCGCGCATTCGGCCGTGTTGCACGGATCGCCACAAACATTTTCATGACCCAAAGTAAGCAGGGTATCTCCAGCATCGAGCTGGGCCGACGCTTGGGCGAAGCTGCCCAAGGTTCCAGCGACGCAGTCGCTGGAATGGGTGCGGAGGGGTCACGCAAACGACGGCGTGGATGGTCAAGCATAAGCTGAAGCAGGTCATGATGGAGCGCGACGCCACGAAGCCGCTGACCGGACGGGTCGAGATCGACGATGCCTATCTCGGCGGCGAGCGCTCCGGCGGCAAGCGCGGGCGAGGCGCACCAGGCAAGACGCCGTTCGTCGCCGCGGCCGAAACGACGCCGGAAGGCAAACCGATCCGCCTAAAACTCGGCCGCGTCGTCAGCTTCCGCAGCGCATCCATAGCTGGGTTCGCCAAGCGCAGCCTCGATCCCGGACTGACGCTCCGCGTCTGGCCCGCCTGCACGGTGATCAGCGACGGACTGCGATGCTGTGGCGGTGTGACCGACGCTGGATGCGCTCATCAAGCCATCAAGACCGGCTCGGGTCCAGCCGCGGCCCGCACGCCGGCCTTCATGTGGGTCAACACCGCACTGGGCAACATCAAAGCTGCGCTCACCGGCACCTACCGTGCGATCAACAGCAAGCATGTGCCGCGCTACCTGGCCGAGTTCGAATACCGCTTCAATCGTCGTTACAATCTGGCCGCCATGATTCCGCGCCGGTGCTGGGCCGGCGTGCGGACCGTGCCGATGCCATACCAGCTCCTGAAGCTGGCTGAGGTTTATGCGTAATCAGGAAGTGTTTTGCAATCCAACTGCTGTTCCCGTGTTGGCCGCGCGCACTAATGGGAGACCTTCTTCCACGGCGCGCGTTCTCGCGATGGCGAAGTGCTGGTAGGGACCAGCACTTTGGCCGAACTGAGCGTCATTTGTCACTTTGAGCAACCAAGCGGGTCGTGCTCCCGATGCGACAACCTCGCCCGGAAAGATTGCCTCGTAGCAAACGAGCGGGCTGACCGCGGGCAATCCGGGAAGGGCGAGAGTCTTGGGGCCGGGCCCTGCCGAAAAATCGACAGGGCCGGCCGCCACGGCGTCGAGCGGGAGGTATCTGCGCAGCGGCATATACTCGCCAAAAGGAACCAAGTGAGATTTGTCATACCTCGCGACGATGCGGCCGGCCGCACCGATCGCAAACACGCTGTTCCAGAAGTGGCTCTTATTGGGTTCCGGGGTGGTGAGGCGGGGACCGGGAAGTAGGGATGAGCGCATCTGGTGCGTGAGCAGGAACGGGGGGTACGCGACCTGCTCGCGCGAGGAGCATTCATCATGGCCGCATCCGATCTGATCAACCTTTCGGCGCTGCTGGATGACGCCAAGTGCTTCGCGCTGGTGCGCCAGCACCGCTGGCCGGAGAATGTGCGCTGCCCCGTGTGTGACAGCCCCGCCGTCATTCGGGACGGCCATGACGACACGCAGCCCTGTCGCCAGCGCTACCGGTGCAAGGCATGCGCTGGCCGCTTCGACGACCTGACTGGCACCGTGCTGGCCGGGCACCACCAGCCGCTGCGCGTGTAGGTGCTGTGCCTCTACTTCATGGGCCTGAACCTTTCCAACCGGCAGATCGCCCTGGAACTGGGTCTGGACGGCTCGGACGTGCAAGCCATGACGGAGCAGCTGCGCCGCGGCTTGGTCGCCAAAACGCCAGAGGTGACGCTCAAAGGCGAGGTGGAGATCGACGACGTCGTGCGCCGTGTCGGCGCGATCAGGGAGTGCATCGGAAAGAACCAAACGATCTAGTGTAGCTGAGAACAACCCTATGCCCACCGCCTTACCTCGGCCGATAACGGCTGCAACCGGGGAAACCCGGCGGGGGACAAGAGCATGGCGGGAAAAGGCCGGTCGGTGGAAGAGTCGCATGGAAGCCGATGGTCAGGGCAAGGCGCGCAAGGTGATTGCTGGATTGCGAGAACCCCAGACCCGGTGTGTGACGATCACCATGACGAAGACTGCGACTGCGTCATGCCGCATGAGAACGGGCGATCGACCTCCGCCCGCGACAACGACCGGTGCCGAAGGGGGTGTCCGGGCTCTCAGCCATGCGGGCCACCCAGCGTCGCTGGGCCAAGGTCGAACGGGGCACCTACACGCGCCATACCTCCCTGACTGCGTAAACACGGGATCGCCTAACCTGCATAATTCACGAGAAATGTGCGGTCGAAACCAAGCCATTGATATCGTTCGAAACTATGCGAATGGGCTGTTTGATGAAGTTTTTTGCAATGAAATCTCTGGCCCAGTTATTTGGTGGCTTGGGCCGATTTCGGGTGGTCCGATGAATTAGTCGGGCTAGGTGCAATACTGTTCACTTTGCGATCCGAATGGCGGCGCTGAAGTCGATGCGCGTGGTCGGTTGTGGCGTGCGCGGGCGCAATGGATAGCCGCTC
>JAABUW010005912.1_pt1 | contig 15629 bp, 19 predicted proteins | sample 5560081 | NCBI WGS metagenome assembly JAABUW01 (sample SAMN10711882, study PRJNA513363) | rock metagenome | isolation source: Antarctica rocks | place: Antarctica: Victoria Land, Knobhead sud | reverse complement strand
CGTCGGCGTCCTCGTAGCCGCAGGCGATGGCGAGCATGCGGGCGCGCAGGATGTCGGCGACGCTGTGCGTCACGAACAGGGGATTGCGCGGATCAGCAATCAGGCCTGCCAGCCGATCGGCGATCCCCAAACGGCGCTCGGCAGCCGCCAGCAGCATGACGCCGCCATCAGAGGTGAGGCGTCCGCCATCGAAGTCGGCGATGACTTTCTTGCGGCCCACGGTTGGAAACAGGAACAGCGCGTCGGTATCGTCGGACATGGCGGGTGTGGCTCGGCGTGATCGGGGGAAGGGATGGCTTCGACACCCAATCCGTAAACGCGATCAGCAGCTTACGCGACACCCGCTGCTGAATCCCAGCTATGCGGTGAATAATACCAACCGCCGAAAGTTCTGACTTGTCTGGGATTCCCAAGTTGGTCTGGCTGTGAGCCTATAGGTCCTGTGTTCGATTCGGGGTGGGCCTATGGCATTGGTTGGGATCACGCGCGACGACCTGGACAGCGCGGGGCTTCGTTCTGCGGCGGCTGGGACGCGGGACGTGAGGCAGTCTCGCCGCCTGCTGGCGCTGGCGATGGTGCTGGACGGGCATCCGCGGCTGTTGGCGGCGCAAACGGGCGGGATGGACCGACAGACGTTGCGGGACTGGGTTCACCGCTACAACGCGCACGGTGTCGAGGGCTTGCGGGATGCGCCCCGCGAGGGCCGTCCGCCGGCACTGTCGGCCGAGCAGATGCGGGAACTGGAGACCCTGGTCCTGGCCGGGCCGGACCTGGCGAGGGACGGCGTGGTGCGCTGGCGCTGCTCGGACCTGCGGACGCAAGTCAAGGCGCGGTTTGAGGTGGAGTTGCACGAGCGCACGGTGGGCAAACTGTTGCGCCGGCTGAGGATGACGCGGCTGCAGCCGCGGCCCTACCACCCGAAGTCGGACCTGGCGGCGCAGGAGGCATATAAAAAAACTTCGCGGGCCTGGTAGCCGACGCCCTGCCGCCCGAGGCGGCGGGGAAGACCATCGAGGTCTGGTTCCAAGACGAAGCCCGCGTGGGCCAGCAGGGCACCCTGTCCTACGTGTGGGCACCCATAGGCTCGCGCCCGGCCCGGGTGCGTGATTGCCGGCACGAAAGCGCCTACCTGTTCGGCGCCATCTGCCCCGCCCGCGCCGTGGGCGCTGCCATCGTCATGCCCTGGGTCAGCAGCAAGGCCATGACGCTGCACCTGGCCGAGATCAGCAAGCAGGTGGGGTCGTCAGCCCACGCCCTGCTGGTCTGTGACGGCGCCGGCTGGCACCAGCCCGGCGTGCGGCTGACCGTGCCGGAGAACATCACCCTGTTGCGGCTGCCGCCGTATGCGCCCGAGCTGAACCCGATGGAGAACGTCTGGGAATACATGCGCGGCAACACGCTCAGCATGACCGTGTGGGACAGCTACACCGCGATCCTCGACGCCTGCTGCACCGCCTGGAACAGCCTGATGAGGGACGCCAAACGTATCACCTCCATCACAACCCGGACTTGGGCACAGGTCAAGACTTAAGCCGATTGGTATAAGATGGGCTAGCCGCTCGTACGGCCAGGTCGAGGCGGAGACGAAGTGATGCAACTGCTGCACCTAGCCCGGGCAGACGCGAGCGGCCATCAGCTCCACGCTCTTGCGCTCGCTCGGCAGTAGCAGTCCTTGCACATATTATGGCGCCCAGCGCCGCCAAGAACGGCTCAAGCCAGGCATCCAAACACGACAGCCATGCCTCTGGTTCGGATCGGCCCACGGCACCGACCCATCAAGCAAATCAACAGCTTGGAATATAAGCGACCTAATCTAGCAGAGTAGTATTAGTGGCCCCTGCTCGCGACCTGAATTACGGGACGCATTATTTCGGGTCTAGTCGGAACAATATTTATTATTATTGAGAATGGGGCCGATCCGGGGGGGCTGGGTGTCCAAACCCGAACACCCCCGGCCAGTGGAGCAGGAATCCACACGGCAGCGGGGCGCACGCTCGTAGCGGGAGGAGGTGAACCGCTCAGGCCTGTGAAGCTGGCGAGTACGCGGTCGCGATAGGGCTCGCCCCGTTCCGGCGTGGAGGAGTGATACGCTGCGACGGCCTGCTCCCAACTGCCCGTGCGGCCGCGCAGGTCGAGCAGGAAACGGGCGGCATACGCGGCGTTCGCCTGCGGATCGAACGCCTCTTCCAGGGTGGCGAAGGCAGCGGGATGATGGAATAGGTTGATCTGAAAGCAGCCGACGTCGATCGATGCGATGCCGCGTTGGCGTAAGACGCGTGTCTCCGCGACGGCCTCGCCGGGCGTTTCGAACATCCGCCCGGCGCCATTCGCGTTGATGGACCACGGCCATGCCGTCACCCGGCCCGTGCCCGCGTCGCGCCGGCCGCTCTCGACCCGGCCGATGGCGAGCAGCAGGCCGGGCGGCAGGTCCAGCTTGCGTTCCGCGGCGGTGGCCGCGCTCTGGCAGACCGGCTCGGCCCCCTGCGCTTTCGCCGGACGCGACCCGGCCCAGGCGAGCGCGATCAGCCCTGCCAACGCCATCCGGCGGATTGGCGCGATCAGCACGCGGCGGCCGTAACCGGAAAGTAGGCGGTGGCGGTCAGCGTTTTGCCGTTCAGCGGATCGGGCAGCACGCTACCGCCCCAGAACGCGCAGGTGATGGTCACCAGCATGAAGGGCGCATGCGACAGGCACACGATTGCCGGGGCCGGCGTCACGTCGAGCTTGGTGATAATACCCGGGAAAATCCACGCCTCCGCCGTGGTCACCGCGAACTGCTGGACATCGGTACAGTCCGGCGAGGCGATGGCCGCGCACCGGGCAGTCAGCGCCGCGGTGGATTGAAGGGCGCCCTTCGTCCACATCAGCAACCCGGTATCCAGGATGCCGAGGCAGAGTGGGATGAAGATGCCTGCCACAAGCCCGAATTCGAGCGCCGTTGTCCCCGCCCGGTCACGCCAGAGGCGCGCGAGGCGGTTCATTGCAGCCGTGCCGTCACGGATTCGGACACGGTCGTGCTCGCGAGACCGCTGTAGAACGGCATCAGCGGCTGGTAGATGTAGGTAGCAGCGACTTGCACGTACGCTCCCGGCGCAGTCGCGCCGGTCGGGCACGTCCCTGTGCAAGTATTTGCGGCCGAGAGCGGGGTCGACGTCGACGATAGGGCGGCGGGAGAACCGGAAACGCAGTAGCAGGCCGGGGCGGTGACGCTGACGGTGACCGTTTCCGTCACTCCCGAACGCGCCACACCGCCTTGCACGGCCGCCCGGAGATTGGCGACCGTGACAGCAGGACCGGTCGAAAGCGCATATTGGATCCCTTGCGCAACGCCGTTGGCCAGCTTGCTCTTGCCCGCGACCAGCAACCCGAAATCGGCCGCACCCCCCAACAGGATCAGCAGAAACGGCGACACCAGCGCAAATTCGACGGCGGCGACGCCACGCCGATCGGTCCTCCAGCGAGGGCCCGGCTTCCTCATCGGACGAGCACCACGGACGCAGTGCCGGGCAGGCTTCCGAATGGCAGCGTCCCGTACTTCGAGCAGTTCGCGGCCAGGTCCGACGTACCTTTCAGCGTGATCGAGGCTGCGATGACCTCCGTGCAGCCGCTGCCCCCGCCGCCCGACGTACCGCCGAAACCGAGATTAGCGTTCGGGAAATAGATGACCCCGGTCAGCGCCGCGGTCGAATTGCCTTGGAAGGTCATGCCGTTCGTTGACTTTCCGGCAATCAGGACGCCCGGTATCGCATTGCCGGTCGGGCTGGTCGTGGGCGCGGTGAGCGCCAGCGAAGCTCCGCCGCCGGCGTTCACCGTGCCTGAGACGAGGATCGTGACCCCGGTTCCGGTCACGCTCGCCTGCGCGCCGGCAGTGAAGTCGCCATTGATCAGATAGAGGCCGGCGCTAAGGTTCAGCGTGCCTTCGACGTCCCAACTGGAATAGCTCTGGCTGGGCGGGATGCTTTGCGTGGCGCCTGACTTGACGCTGACCGCCATTCCCTTACCCGGCTGCAGGGAGGCCAGCGCATTCTGTAACGGCGCGTTGGCGGCATAGGGATCGAGAATTTGTCCCGCATTGGAATGGAGGTTGCAACAGACAGAGCCCGAGATGGCGCCGCCGGCATAAACGCCGCCCGGCGCGCTGATCGAGCCGCTGCCGCTCTGGCTGATCCCGTCGTTCGAGCGCACCGAGCAGCCGGTCGTGTTCAAGGTGGCATTTCCCGACAGGCCGATATCGATGCCGGTCGTCGTCCCGTCCACGCCTCCGCCTAGCGCCAGGATGCAGGGCTGCGGCCCGGCCGAGGTGATCTCGGCATACGCCACGGCCGACAAGGTCACGGAGGCCTGCGTGCTAGGGAAGATCCCCGACAGCACCTTCGGGACGCTTCGCTTGACCGTCACCTTGATGGCTTTGTCGCTGGCCAGATTGACGCCGCCCACGAGCTGCGCGGTGACAAGGTTGTCCGTCGTGGTCAGCGCGCCCACGTCCCAGGTGCGGGCCGTGCTACCCGAAACGCCATTGATTTCGGCCACGTCGGCGGCGACCCGGGTCGCCGTCTGCGCGTCGTTTGAGGAGGCGTATTGCATCGCCCCGGCCCAGGCCGACACGTCGGCGATGCGCTGCAGCTGGACGTCGCCCACCGACCAGGACGTGATCTCCACGCCGAGCGCCACCGACATGACGAGGACCGGCGCCATGATGCCCGTCATCAGCGCCACCGATCCCCGCCGGTCAGCGAGCGTCACGACCCGAACGCCCCAAGCGCCAGCAAGGCGCGCTCGACCTGGTCGGACGTCAGGTCGCCATTGAGGACCCGGGCGGCCGCCTGCTTGTCGCCAGAAATGGCCAGGGCGACCGCGAGGTCGTGGCGTATGCGCTGGGATGCTTCGGGGTCGCTCGCCAGCGGGCGCAGGATCTCCACCGCATCGGCCGCCTTCCCGCTCAGGGCCATGGAGAGGGCAAGGTTCACTTCCGCAGCCCGCATGGTCGGGTCGGCCCCCAAGGCCTGGCGATAGGCCGCCTGAGCGCTGGCATGTTGGCCTTGCAGGTCATAGGCGATCCCGAGATTGTTCAGCGCCACCTTGTTGCGCGGCTCGCGCTCCAGCACGCTCAGGAACAGCGCCTGCGCCTGCGCCGGGTCCGAACGGAGACGCAGGCGGCCCAGCCCGATCTTGACGTCCACCGAACCGGGATTGGCGGCCAGAGCCTTGGCGTAGCTCGCCTCGGCCTCGTCCATCCGCCCAAGCAGGCTGAGCGCGTCCCCTTGGGTCGACAGCGCATCGACGTTCCGGGGCTCCTTCGCAACGATCGCGTTGGCGACATTGAGGGCGATCTCCGGCGAGCCGGCCGACAGCGCCGCCCGGGCGACGTTCAGCCCAGGCTGGCCCGTGCCCAGCCGCGGGCCAGCCTGGCCCGAACAGGCGGCCAGCAGCATGATCGCGCCGATTAAGGCTATTCGCTCGCATAGGGCATCTACCCGCCACCAATAGCGAACACCTGAACCGCAGCCGGCCCGCCGACAACCAGGAACACACATGGAAGGATGAATACCACCATCGGCAGGGTCAGCAGCACCCCAATCCGCGCCGCCTTGTTTTCATAGCGGGTCAGCGTGTCTTGCCGCATCTCAGCAGAAAGCCCGCGCATTGCATCAGTGAGCGGCGTTCCGTACTGCATGGATTGTACCAGCGTTGTTCCGAGCCGCACCAGGCCCTCGATCCCGGTGCGTGTGCCCATGTTGAGGAGGGCAAGGCGGTTATCGGCCATGAGCTGCAGCTCGTTCGCCGTCAGCGCCAACTCGAGCCCGATATCCTGCCGGCCGAATTGCATTTCATCCGCCACGCGGATGATGGACGTGGTCAAACCGAGGCCCGCCTGCGAACAGATCACCAGCAGGTCCAGCGCATCCGGCAATCCGCGCTCGACCCGGGTGAGGTAGCCCTTGCGTCGGTAACGAACCACTATGTCTGGCAGCAGCAGCCCGACCACGGCAGCGACGGCCGGCAGCAATGCAGCGAGCATCGTAGGCAACGCCGCCCCACGCAGCGCCAGTGTCGCGAGCAGCGGCAGCCCGACCACCGCACAAACTTTGCTGCCGATGAAGATCTCCAGCCCATTGCGTCCCCGCAGCCCGGCGGTGGCCAGGGTGAGTTCCAGCTCCGCCCGGGTGCGGGCGGATAGCAAGCCGGTGCGGAGGATGAGCTGGCCGAGCGCGGCAACCCCCTGGGCCCATGCCGCCTTGAGTGTGGCCGGCCGGGCTACGACCGTTGAAGGTGCCATCCCCTGGCTCAACTTTACCCGTGCAGCCAGACGCGTGTCACGGCGCAATTGCCGCAGCAGCATCAGGGCCGCAAACAGCAGCACCAGCGTGCCGGCCATCGTGATCGAGAGTAGCCAAATGCGGCTCACGACAGGCTCTTCTTGATGATCTGGCGCATCGTCATGGCGCCGCATGCGAGTGAGAGTGCGGCAATGCCGAGGATCGTCTTGCCCATGCTGGTGGTAAACAGGACCGACATGTAGGACGGGTTGAGCAGCCAGAGTCCCGCCCCCATGACGACCGGCAACGCTCCGAGGATCAGTGAACTCGTCCGGGCCTCGGACGACAGCGCATGGCCCCGCTCGCGCAGGGCGAGCCGTTTGCGGATCAGGTCGGCCAGGTTCTCGAGCGTCTGAGTCAAACCGCCGCCCGTCTGCGCCTGAAGGCCAATCGCAGTCGCAAAGAAACGGTACTCTGCAAGGCCGTTGCGGGTGCCCATCTCCTTGGCCGCTTCATCGAGCGGCACCCCCACTGCAAGCTGATGGGCAAGGCGAGTGAACTCCAGTGATGTCGGCGCCTGCGCCTCGTTTCCGACGGAGGTGATTGCACCCAGCACTGGAATGCCGACCCGGACGGACCGCACGATCATGGCGAGCGCGTCAGGGAATTGCTGGACCAACATCGTCTGCCGCCGGGCCGTGAACCAGCCGAAGAAGAAGCGGCACAGGCCGACCCAAAGCAGGGGCATGCTGATCAAACCGGCATTGCCGAGGACATCGACGACGAACCCTGCCGCGATGCGGGCAACGACGAAGGCCACGCCAAGGACCAGCCACCACTTGATCGGGTAGTGGTCCAGGCGTGCCGGGCTGAAGCCGAAAACCGACGCTGCGATCTCGGTCAGCGACCGGTTTTCCGACACCGCGGCCCGGAACGCCTGGAGGCCGGCAACGTGAGTCCTGCGGTAGGGCGCCACCAGTTCCTGAATCCGCTTCGTCCGCTTCTGCCGGCGGGCATAGGCTTGCGAGACCAGCAAGCCGCTGAACGCAAACCCGATCAAGCTCAGGAACGAAAGGGCGAGCAGGATCCAGGTGAGTTGGGCGCTCACGTGCCGTCACCGGCCAAAGCGGCGGCCCAGGCCCGGTCGAGGCCAAAATAGACCAATCGCTCCTGGAAGCTCGGGGGGAGCCGGTTGACCCGGTATTCGCCGATCAGGCGGCCGTCCGGACCCTCTCCCTGTATCTCGAACTGGAAGATGTCGTTCAGCAGGATCATGTCGCCCTCAACCCCGCATACCTCGGTGACCTGCGTGATCCGGCGGCCGCCGTCGCGGTGGCGCTCGATCTGAATGATCAGGTCCACCGAGCTGACGATCTGGCTGCGGATGGCCTGGGACGGGAGGCCCATCGAGCCCATCTGCACCATGTTCTCGATGCGCGACAGCGCGTCGCGCGTCGTGTTCGCATGGATCGTGGACATGCTGCCGTCGTGCCCGGTGTTCATGGCCTGGAGCATGTCGAACGCTTCGCCGCCGCGGACCTCGCCGATGATGATGCGGTCCGGACGCATGCGCAGCGCGTTGCGCACCAGGTCGCGCTGATTGACCTCTCCCTTGCCCTCGAGGCTGGACGGGCGCGTCTCCAGCCGCACGACATGGGGCTGCTGCAGCTGCAGCTCGGCCGCGTCCTCAACCGTCACGACCCGCTCGCCCACGTCGATCAGGCGCGAAAGGGCGTTCATCAGCGTCGTCTTGCCCGAGCCAGTGCCCCCGGAGATGATGATGTTGAGCCGCGCGCTTGACGCCAGCTCCAGGATTCGCGCGACCTGCGGCGTGAGCGCGCCGAAGCCCACGAGCTGGTCAAAATCCATCACCTTCTTGCCGAATTTGCGGATGGAGACGTACGGCCCGTCCAGCGCCAGCGGCGGGAATACGATGTTGACGCGCGAGCCGTCCTTGAGCCGCGCATCCACCATCGGGCTGGACTCGTCGATCCGCCGGCCGACCCCGGCCGCGATCCGCTGACAGACGTTGATCAGGTGCATCGTGTCGCGGAAGCGCGCGTTTGACAGTGACACCTTGCCCCGCCGCTCGATGAAGATCCTGTGTGGCCCATTGATCATGATGTCGTTGATCGTGTCGTCGGCCAGCAGGGGTTCGAGGGGGCCGAGGCCGACGATGTCGTGGACCAGTTGCTCGGCGAGCTCGCGCTGCTCACGGGCGTTCATTTGGATGCGGCGCTCGGTCGCGATTTCGGAGATCAGGCGCTCGAGGTCGTCGATCAGGCGGTCGCTCGGCAAGGCGGCGATGGCGACCGGGTCGAGGCGCGTGAGGCAGAGGGCACGAAGCGCGATGATCGCCGCCGAAGGCAGGGCTTGCGGCGAGCCCTGCCATCCCGGGGTGCTGGCGGCGACGATCGGCAGCGCCGGCGGCGGGGGCGCAGCAGGGTCCGCTTTCGGCTCGCGCCGGCCGAAGCGTGAGGGAAGGATGCTCATCGTCTGCGGCTGAACAGGCGCCGGAGCCGTCCCACCCCCGCCTCCGCCTCGGCTGGCCCGACGCCGACCGTGGAATCCAGCAACTCGAATGGTGCGACGTTGCGCGCCAGCTCGAGTATGCCGTTGCGGATGCCGCCTCGACTCTTCATCGCAAGCTCTCCCATCATCGCGGCCGCCGTGAGCTGCCGAGGCTGGTCCGGCACCATCACGTCCACCTTGACCGCGAGCGCGTCCTCAACCTGGCTGCGGGTGAGGCCGCCGGGACTGCCGGAGCGGTTCAGCAAGATGACCGGGCGTTTGATCTGAGCACGGCTTGGAGAGGAGAGCAGGCGCAGGGTCGCGCGGACCGAGGTGAGCGTGGGCAGCATAACCAGCACGCGCTGGTGCGGCTGTGTGAGGAGACTTTCGTAGAGCGGGCCCGGCCGGAACGGCAGATCGACCACGATGAAGTTGTAGCGGCGACGCAGCGCGGCGAGCAGCTTGCTGGCGCCGTCCACGGCGTAGTTGGGCACCGTATTCAGCGGCTCCTCGCCAGCCAGCACGTGGAAGCGCTCGGCGGCCGGTTGCGCGGCCCGCTCGGCCAACAGGGCGTCGATCCGCTCGGGCGCCTCCAGTGCCGTCCGCAGCCCGGGCCCGGGCTTGAGGTCGAGCAAGAACGAGGCATCCCCGAGATGCAAGTCGGGGTCGAGCAGCACGGTGTGCCGGCGCATCGAGATGCCGAAATGCCCGGCCAGGTTGACCGCCAACGTTGTCGCGCCGACGCCCCCGCGGACGCCGGTGACGACGACAAGTCCGCCGCCCTGCGCCCCGTCAACGGGCGCTTGGCCGCCCAGCAATGCGGCGACATGGCGGGAAACCTTGTCGCTGGTCAGGGGCTTCGGCAGGTAGTCGTGCGCGCCGAGGCTGCGGGTCACCTCGCGATAGAAATCGACGCTGTCCAACTCGCCGATGACCAGGACGCAGACATCGGGCTCGACCACGTTCGCGAGTTGGGCCAGGGCGCTGAGCGGCTGGTCCTCGCCGCTGATATCGACGATCAGGACGCCTGGCGTGACCTCGTCCCGCATCGCGGTGATGGCCGCACGAATGCCGCCACGGCGCATGTCCAGCTTGCCTGGCACCAGGTCGGTGAGCCCGTCGCGAAGCACGCGTTCGGAGCCGGTGTCCATCACGAAGGCGACGAGCGGCGAGCGGCGGTGACGCGTCGAGAGGCGCCTTTGGGTCGGCTTGACAGGCGTGCTGGCCGCGGGCGCGGGTGCTGGCGGGGTGAGTCCGTCGGGCATTAGTTCACTGCTCCGGGCGGGGGCGCGGCGGCGGGTGCGGCGCTTTGCGGCGCCGTGCTGCTGGTGGCTGGCAACGCCCTCGCCCGGCCCTGCCAGACGCGGTCGACGGCGTCGGCCCCCTGTCGGGCGTCGGAGCGCGCCATGCCGCGCCCGCCGAGCAAGTCCGTGGGGCGGGCGGCCATCGCGGCGATGTTGCCTGCATTGGCCCCGGTCGGCTGCCACGCGTTGGCCCGGCTGTAGGGCTCGGTGCCTTGGCAGCCGGCGAGCAGCACGGCCGCGGCTAGCGCAAGGCGGGTCATTGGATGATGAACCCGGCATTGCCGGGAATGCGCGTGCGGGCCGGAAGACCGGTCGACCTGCCCACCTGACGGGCGAACAGGATCCGCTCGAGATCCGAGGGCGGTGCGTACCCGTCCATCGGCGAATGCAGCGCGGCGACGTCGTTGACCGGCTTCACGAGGACCGGCGTGATCAGGATGACCAGCTCGGTCTCGTTGCGCTGGAACGAGCTGGAGCGGAACAAGGCGCCGAGCACGGGGATGTCTTTCAGGAAAGGCAGCCCGCTCACGCCTTCGGTGCCGACATCCTGCAACAGGCCGGCGATCGCGAAGCTCTGGCCGTTCCCCAGTTCGACCGTGGTTTCGGCCCGGCGGACGGTCAGCGCGGGGATCTGGATGGTGGAGTTGCCGGCCGTGAGCTGGACGGCGCCCTGATTGGTCAGCTGGCTGACCTCCGGGCTGACGTGGATGTTGATCCGTCCGTCGCTGAACACGGTCGGCACGAAGGCAAGGTTGACGCCAAATTTCTTGAACTCGATCGTGACCTGGCCCTGCTGCTGGCCGACCGGGATCGGGAACTCGCCGCCGACCAGGAAGCTCGCGGTCTGGCCGCTGAGCACGGTGAGGTTCGGCTCCGCCAGGATGTGGGCCAGATTGTCCTGTGCCAGCGCATCGATCACGGCGTTGAAATTGGCACCCGCGCATGAGCCCGCGACGGTGCACGCGGCCGCGGCTGCGCCGTTCACAGCCAGCGACAGAGCGGGGAAGCGGCCGATACTGCCGATCGAACCAAGCGCCTGCCAGTTGACCCCGAGGTTGCGCACGACCTGGCGCGAGATTTCCGCGATGCGAACCCGCAGCGTGACCTGCATGGTGGACTGGACGGTCATCTGATTGTCCACCGCCTGGTTCTCGGCCAGGTATCCGCGGGCGATGGCGACGGCCTGCGCCGCATCGGCCGGGCTGTTGACCTGGCCGCTCAGCAGCACGCCCTTCGCCTGCGCCTGTGCTTTCACCCGGCTGCCCGGCATCAGCCGGCTGATGGCCGACTGAGCTTCCATGGCGCCGAACAGCGATGGCTGCACGGTGACCTCGTATTGGCCGACGAGGCGACCGGCGCTGTCCATCGCCGCCACCGTGGTGCGGCCGGCGCCGACGCCGAACACGAACAGGCTGGTGGAGCTGGCCGGGCGGACCTCCGCCACCTTCGGATCCGCGACGAAGACGTTTGTCGCCGCCGCACCGAGGGTAATGACCCGGCCGGAGCCGGCCTCGATCGTCATTCTTCGCTGATCCGCGCCGGCCGATTGACCGTTCGCGCCGGCCCCGGCAATTAGAAATCCCGCCATCAGGACGGTGCGAGCCAGCAGTCTCCCTGGATTGCGCATCAGAATCGGAACTCCTTGCCCTCGGCAGACCCGGTGAACACGCGCAGCGTGTTGCGCGCGCCTTGAGCTACATCGGTCCCGAGCGCGGGCGAGACATCGCTGGCCCAGGTCGTCTCCGATAGAACAGGAGAAGTTTTCGTTAAGGCTCGATCAGCAGACCTTACGGAAAGCGAGAGTCGGCCAATCCGATTAGCAACAGAGACTCGCTCGGCTTGTGCGGCCGTGACTTCCATTGTCACGGTGCGTGCCTTGCCCTCTGCACCCTCGGGAGCCACACCCTGAACCAGCTGTTGATCAATAGCAATCACGCGTACGTCGCTCAATACTGTCTCGGCCGCGACGCGGCGCCCGAGCGGGATCGTATTGTCGCCGATGGCCTGGGTGAGGATCACGTCGATCCGGTCGCCGGGCCAGATCAGGCCGGCTGTTCCCGTAACGGCATCCACGCCAACGCTGACGGCACGCATGCCAGGTTCGAGCACGGCGGCGAGGAAGCCGTGATCGCCCGGCCGCATGACATCCTTCATGTGCACCACATCGCCGAGACCGAGGCTTCGCCGGACCATGGCGCCGCCCAGCGACGCGCGCGCGTCGCTGGTATCGAGGCTGCTGTCGTCGCCCGCCTCGCGGACGGTGATCTCCTTAGCCAGGAGGTCCTCCGGCTTGAGCAGGATGCCGGCGCGAACCGGGTGGGCGGCGACCAGCACGGTAACCCTGGCGTTGGCGGCAAGGGTCGCGGCGTCGGGGGGCGGCGGCCGGGTCGCAACCCAGGCCACGGTGCCGAAGCCGAGCAGGCCGAGGGCCATCAGAGCGAAGAAGGCGAGGCGGAGAACCATGGGGCCGCGTCCTTACAGGGTCACGTAGAGGAAGCCGGCCGCGATCGCGCAGGCGTAGGGGAGCGGACCACCGCGGCCGATGCGCCAGCGTTCCGCGCGCAGAGCCCGGGCCAACAAGCGCCGCGGCTGATGCGACCGGCGTCCGCGCATCAACGGCCCGGCACAAAGATAAATCAGGGCCAATCCTCCGCCGGCGAGGGCGACGGCCAAGATGAATGGCAGGATCGAGGCTGGGGGCACGGCGACGCTCGCCGCGGCGAGCAGCTTTACATCGGCGCCGCCAAGCCAACCGCGCCGCCAGCACAAGGCCCCCACGGCGAACACGACAAGTCCAGCCAGTACGGAGCCTGGAAGATGCCCTTCGATTGCAGCGCCCGCCAGTCCGGCGAGGGCGAGGATTGCCGCCATCGCGTTGGGAACGGTCCGCACCGCGACGTCATGCAAGGATGCCATCAGCAGAACTGCCGAACAGATGGCAAATACGCAAGACGCCAGGACAGTCACAATAGCCCTCTCCTCATTACAGTCGGGCAGGGACTGATGCAAAGAAATGCCTCAGTCCCTGAAACCGCAAGGTCAGCGCAGGTTCGAGTCTATTGTGGTGAACTTGGCCATCAGTCCGCTGCCCATTGTCGTCAAAGCGCCGATGATAACCAACGCGATAAGTCCGGCAATCAGCCCATATTCAAGAGCCGTGACGGCACGGCGGTCCGTCTTCAGCGCGATCCACCCAGCCAAATACTCGATCATGAGCCAGCTCCGGAAATCCAAAAATTGCGCTTTTACAAGTACAGGCAATGTATTCCCGCACTGTGGCGGCGCCCTCAATCGGAGGGCACCGCCAATAGACTAGATCATTTTGTCAGTGCAGTGCTGATCAGACCGAACTTGGTGTTAAGTCCAGAGCCCATAGTCGTCAAGACGCCGATGATAACCACCGCGATCAGTCCGGCAATCAGTCCGTATTCCAACGCGGTCACGGCGCGGCGATCGGTCTTCAGGGCAATCCAGGTGGTGATGTACTCGAGCATGACATATCTCCGGTTAGGTCCAAACATTGCGGCCTGCTCTGCTCTGTGAAATTGGAATTTTTCGAAATCCGCCCAGGCCTGCAGGTAAAACATTCCAACACCTCAGTGCCGGACCGCTCACGAGGTTGTGAATAGCGGCCTTGGCTATAGAAGTAAACAGTAAAGTGGCCCTTTTATAAAATAATACGCAATATATTTTGACGCTTATTGACGGCGGGCGTAAGAAGCGGCGAATAAGTACGGGGTGGTTCCCTCTTGCACTGTGCAAGCGTCAGGGCGTGATCGTCATGCCTCTGACCTGGTCGTTCCAGTCGTGGGCGTTGGTGTGAAGCCGCTCGGCGATCACGCCCCACTCGCGTTAGCATGTTGCACGGAGGTGGCTTGTGGGGCATTGGTGCACTTCGACGGTGGCGTCGCTAATGCGGTGGAAATGGCCTGACTGGCTCGTCTCCGGCGTGATGATGGTTGCCTGGCTCAGGCGGCGAGGTCAACGGGCATGGGATCGGCCAGCTTCTCGCCGAGCGTCTGCCACCCGTCCACCTTGCGCATGATGATCTGGCCCGATGCCATCAGGGCCCAGAACAGCATCGCTGCTGTTTCGGCGGACGGCACACAGTCTGGGTCTTAATGCGGCGCTTGAACTCCTCGTGCAGGCGCTCGATGGCGTTCGTGGTCCGCGCCGACTTCCACTGCGACGAGGGCAGACGGAGAAAGGCGAACAGGCGGTCGCCGGCCTCCTCCAGGCTTGTGGCCACCGCCGGGCAGCGCAGGCGCCACTTGCGCAGGAACGCCCGCCGGCGCTCTTGCACGGCCTTGGGCGTGTCGGCGTAGATCATGTCCGTGTAGTCGGCCGTGATCTCCTCGTGCAGCGCGTCCGGCACATGGGCCAACAGATTCCTGTGCTTGTGGACCGTGCAGCGCTGCGCCGGCACGTCGGGCCATAACGCCGCCAGCGCCCGGTCGAGGCCGGCCCCGCCGTCCGTAATGAGGAACTCCGGCGTGCGCAGGCCGCGCCCGACCAGGCCGTCCAGGATGGCGCGCCAGGCCGCCTCGCTCTCGCCTCCCATGTTCTTGACGGCCAAGAGCACCTTCTGCCCGTCACGCCGCACCCCGAGTACAACCAGCAGCGAGATGTTGGTGGCCTTCTTGTCCAGGCGCACGCGGACAACCGTGCCGTCCAGGATCAGGCGCACGATGTCCTCATCGGCCAAGTCGCGCTTGTTCCAGGCATCCCAATCCGTCCGCACCTTGCGCCACGTGCGGCTGACCACGTCCTTGCCTGTCAATCGGCGTTGAAAGTTGTGTTCTCCCGCATTTCCCGTGCTGTCGTTTCGGGGTTGGATGAGCAAGTAAGAGGGACACTGCACCCCCTTGTTGAAGGTCTTCCTTGCCCACGCGCGTATTGCCCCTGATCCCTGCCGGCCTCGCCGTTCTGGAGGTCGCGTCCACCGCCGATCACGTCGTCATCACATCCAGCCCGCATCAGCCCTCGGCCGTTTGTCCCACCTGCGCCCAGGTGTCGCAGCGGCTCCACAGCCGCTACCAGCGCACCCTAGCCGACCTGCCCTGGCAAGGCCGTCCAGTGGCGCTGCAGGTCCAGGCAAGGCGGTTCCGCTGCCTCAACCCCTCCTGTGCCCGCCAGACCTTCGCCGAGCGCCTGGCCGGGGTTGCGCCTGCAGCCGCACGCCGGACCAGGCGGCTGGGCGACCTGCAGGGCCATCTCGCCCATGCGCTCGGCGGCGAGGCCGGCCGGCGCCTGGCCGAAAGGCTGGCCATGCCGGTCAGCGCCGACACGCTGCTGCGCATGGCCTGCGCAGCCAGCAATGATTGCGAGCCGCCGCCCACGCCGCGCGTCCTCGCCGTCGATGACTGGGCCTGGCGCCGTGGCCACCGCTACGGGACGGCCCTGGTCGACCTGGAGCGCAACAAGGTCGTCGACCTGCTGCCTGACCGGCAAGCCGACACCCTGGCCAGATGGCTTCGTCAGCATCCCGGGGTCGAGATCGTCGCGCGCGACAGGGCCGGCGCCTACGCGGACGGCGTGCGCCAGGGTGCGCCGGATG
>JAABUW010005911.1_pt1 | contig 15635 bp, 14 predicted proteins | sample 5560081 | NCBI WGS metagenome assembly JAABUW01 (sample SAMN10711882, study PRJNA513363) | rock metagenome | isolation source: Antarctica rocks | place: Antarctica: Victoria Land, Knobhead sud | reverse complement strand
AGCATATTGATTTAGGTACCCTGTCGTGCTAGGTAGCCTCGACTCTCCAAGACCAAGCGTCGGCCAAATAAGCACGCTTCTCTGCGTCAGCAAAGTTCCTCCTCTGAGCACAATCGGTTGAAACTGGCGGTTTGCAGCGGCTTTGGCCAAACCATTTACGTAGCTTTATACAGCTTGATTCTCTCCCGAAATGCCCTAGCGCGCCACACAACTCCTTGTGCTGTTCATCTCCTAAGAGATGCCTACAATGCATAGGGGTTCATTGAGCGAATCGTCAGGCAACTGCACCTGTAATTAGCGACATAACTTTGGCGGTAGCATCATTGGATTAAGACTTACGGTGGACTTTTGGTAAGGTCTGTCTTAAGGATCACCGGCACTCTGGTCATCTCCGTCACATCTTGGATGTACTCGCCACCTTCCTCCCTAAGCTTGAAAAATGCGAGATACTTCTCCTTGTTTGTAAGATTTGCTTCGGCATTCTTACCAGCGCTGGTCGCCAGCTTGGGGTCAGAGCGAGTGCGGTGAGGGGTTTGGCCAGCGGCAGTCTCAGTTCTCGTGGGCGAAGGAGGCATACTCTGGGTTGGACGATCAGCTGCTGATAGACCGAGCGACACGCCAGCCGCCATCTCGGTAACTTCCGATACAGAGTCTTCATCATCAAAGAGCGCATCGACATCATCAGTTGACATGGTTCCGGGTTCCATCTGTCGGCGCTGCGCATCGTCGCTTTCCTTTGCTTGTTGCTTCGCATTCTCAGCATAGCGTCCAGCTGCGGCAGCCGCAGCACCGCTCTGATGTCGTGATCCTAATCCAGCTTTCGGACGCTCATCCTCGGGTACATAAGCAGATGATGGCACGCCTTTCTCCCAGTAAAGCTCCAAGACGCGCTCGTTCTTTCGGAACTCGGCTTTCTTCAGTGGCAGCTGATCGCAGTGGACACGCTTCTCAAAGCCGTACTCAGGGATCAAGACGTCAAAGGCCGATTCATAGACGCAAATAACAATGCCTTCACTAATGAACTCGCTACCGAGCTCGGCGCGCTTTTTGTCCATGATTCGACAGGACTCGATGTGGACACTCTGCTCCTGAGCACTTTGTGCCGAGTCTTTCTTTGTATTACAAGCTTCTGCTGTCTTCATGAGGCTCTCAACGTCTTCGTTGAAATCTATGGACCCATTTGATAGTGCAGCCTCGAGCTGACGATGAACGATAATATCCGCATAGCGGCGAGACGGATTTGTAAAGTGGGTATACAATGGTAGGTTTAGAGCATAATGCGGGTACTGGTCCTGGCGCGCCCGCCCAGCAACATAATATTTGGCGCGTTGCATAGCCTTGACAAGCAACGTTTCCATACCCTAAGCCATATAAGTATGAACCTCTTACAAATTACTTGGTGGAGACAAACCTTGCGTATCTCACTATCCTGAACGTTAAAAAGACTGTTCTGCAATGTTCCACTGCTTGTAGTATCAAACTCATAACCAATTTTCGTCATCCTATCCGCCAGAGTTTGCAGTCTCCTCGGGTTAGGTGGAGCTTGACGGCGTAGAAACGCTTTCTCAGGCAATGCCGTTGCTATCTTCTTAGCAACATAGTAATTGGCCTTATGACTAAGCTCCTCAATGATTTCGTGGGCCGGAGTGGAGTCGAAGATGTTCTGCTCAACGGGTACATTCTCGTCGTCAAGCTGGTGAAGTAAGCGAAGCGGTGGTACATTCTCAGAGTGAGATCCATAGCGTGCCTCACGGAACTTCAGCGCGATTTTCTGCCAGATATTAGCATACTTCGCAAATTGCGGGCAGAACAGATTAGGACCTTCAAAACATGGATGTCCTTTGCAGTAGCTCCTTGGAGATTGACTTCGCCATCACCATGAATGACCGCATCAACTTCATCATATGTCAGTTTGCCAGCGCTCTTAATCATGGCCTTGCCAATCCATGCTTCATCATCAACCACATTACCACTTTCAAGGTCAACCTTGAAAACCACACTGACTGTGAACCTCTCTTCCCCAGGACTTAAAGAACAAATTTCGGATGATAGCCTAGGCGGAAGCATGTTGACAGTTCGGTTCATAAGATATACGCCTGTACCACGCTTCTTGGCCTCCCGATCCACAAGCGAATTGGCTTTGATAAAATGTGCCGCATCAGCAACGTGAATGCCGATCTCAACCATGCCGCCCGCCATTTCCTTGACATGGATCGCATCGTCGAATTCATGCGTCCCGTTAGGGTCAATCGTGAAGGTGATTTCTTCGCGGAAATCGCGGCGTGAAGCAAGTGCTTCCTCATTTTCATTGCTAACCGACCATTCGTCAAACCCGATGTTTTTCAATACAGCCTCCGAAAAGTCATCAGGTCCGAAGTTATTATCTCGGAGCAGAGCATCGGTCTCAACCTTGAGGTCGCCCATCTCACCCAACAATTCTACCAGTGTTCCAAAAGGATGAAGAGATGTAATCGGCCATCGCTTGATGCAAGCAACAAAGATTCGGTTCGCGTAATCTTGATGTCTCTCAACAAAATCTCGTGGAGCTTGTTCTGTAGGGATAGCGATCAATGGCACACGCTTGTCGGTTGGCTTGAACCACACGATTTTGGGTTTATCTTGCTGACGGTCCTGCTGGTGTCGACCCGAATTACCTTCGCGCTGTTGGCGCTCAGCTTCCTGTTTTTCCTTGGTTGCTTGGCTACTAGGTCTCAGAAGGCCCAAAGTACTACAAAGGTTAGTAACTTCATCTAGTTTAGGGGCGTGTATCTAAGACTCACCCAGAAAACATCTGTCCAGCCACACGCTCGATAACCGCGACAACGTGGCCTGCATACAAAGGCTTTTGCTCGTCATTGACTTCCTCTTCTTCCATCAGTAGAAGACTTTGACCTTCGACTTCTACATCGTCGTTCTTCTTTTGCGTAGGACGCTGTCTCAAACTACCTCTCCTTCTAAGCCCGCCTTCATTGCTGCCCGCTTGTCCGCCATCACCATTGGCACCGGAATCACTACGTGGGCGACCTTCGACGTTACTAGTGCTACCGGTCCGAGAATCAGTAATATCCTTGCGTTTTTTCTTCTCCTCCTTTTCGCGCTTTTGCCCCCATACTTCGTCAACATCAAGAAGCTCAACTGCTACATAGTCTCCTTCAAGTGCCCTGTTCCTATCTTTGCTTCCGCAAATGAAGATATCAGCATCAAGGTCACTGGCAGTCACATATGCATCGCTACGATTCTTTTTGTTCACCCTGAGTATACCCGCGACGAGCTGTCCATCAGACAGTAATGCTGGTAGGCTAGCTTGGGGAAGGTAAGGAGTGAAAAGGGTCTTCCGCTGTTGTTGCTGCGCAGACAGTTGCGGCTGAGCATGCTGGCCTCCTTGGAGTCCGAATTGCTGGCCACTCAACTGCGCGGCTTGCAATGCTTGCAATTGAGAGAGCTGAAGGGGGTTGACCTGCTGACCTGCAAACATCTGGGGCTGCTGAAGCATGACTTGGCCTTGTGGCAGCTGTACTAGCTGCGGCTGATTTGGGAACTGAAACGAAGGAATCGAGCCAATTGACTGGTTCATCGAGCCTCTCATTCTGTGTCCAGGCTGGAACACGTTAGCAGTAGGGTTCTGGTTCTGCGCAAAATTACCCATCAACTGCTGTTGCTGCTGGTTCTCTAGTATTTGGGGCTGAGCACTGTTTTGCTGCCGCCAGTTACTATCAAAATTTCTCGACGATGTCCGGCCGTGTCCATTTTGGCTACCACGTCGTTGAAAATCGGCTTGGAGACCTGTAGAGCTTGCTCCAGCATCATTCGTTGCCATCGGAGGAGGAAATTGGAACCCGGCTGCACCGCGACCTTGTGGAACACCGCGACCATTACCGACGGCCATGCTTTGACTTCTACCGTGGGCTCCAGCGCCACGAGTGTTACCTGCACGAACACTCAGACCAGATGGATTCGGCAAAGACTGTTGGCTTTCGGTACCTTTGTCTTCGCCCCCACCAGGGCCAGAGGCTCCAGGGATAGGGAATTGAAAGCCGGACGTGGTTCGCTTTTGCTCGGCTATCTGAGCAGCTTTCTTGGCTTCGGGCAGAGCGAGCGAGTGACGACGCTGATGACCGCCGCCCGGAGGACCGCCGCCACGTCCGCCTCGTTGCGAAGTGTTCTCACGGTTCTGGCTGACAGAGTTTTGGTTGAAGTCGCCGAATGCCGATCCAGACGCACCGGATGAAGGGGCCGGAGGCGGACCCATGTTCATGTTAGGCATTGCTGATTGGTTACGGCGATGAGCTGAAGGTTGCGTCGGAGCGTTCATGGGAATTCCCATCTGCTGCTGTTGGAGCTGCTGTGGGAATTGGAAAGCATTGGCATGGGGCGACATGCCCGACATGCTCACTTGTCCCTGTGGACCTTGTTGGGTAGGGAAGTTGACAGTGGGTAATTGCTGTTGTTGTGGAATCATCCCCATGTTCACATATTGTTGATGTGTAGCAGCTATCTGTTGCTGCTGTTGTTGAAGGAGCTCGATCTGTTGCTGTAAAGCAAGTTGTTCCACTGATACAAAATACAGGTTAGCATGTCCAAATCATAGGTAGGCCATCAGTCTTCCAAGGCTGGCAAGCTGGGGGGGGCAAGTACGGCCTTGATCATGGCTAAAGCAGAGATCTAGAGATCGACTCACTTATCATTGGCGTCATCTCCGAAGGACTACGTCGATGAGCAATGTGTAGTCTCCTGCCGGTGGGGCCCGGGACTCCATTATGAGATTGTTGATCCATATCGACGACCAATAATCGCGGTGTTTGAAGGAATGTGATCAGTCAGAAGGAGTGCACAACGGAATTGCCGGTTAAAGTGAAAACCGCCGAAGGCCACTCAGAACTCGCATCGACTGCCTGGAAGGCTCGAGCGTCAGAAGTGGAGGTTCAATTGTATCGGCTTGGGTGAGGCAAGTCGGACGGTATTTTAGATGGGGGCTTTGAGCCTGGCGAAGGAGAGCATAGAGAATCGGAGGCAGAGTACAAATGGTGTACCGTTGATGGCTGGGAAGCAATTCACACAACGCTTCCAGCCGATGTGACGTTCTCCCCGCAAAAGGACAGAAATTGCCAAGTGCTGCGTATGCAACGCAATTGTGATCACAAAAGCGATGGGTGAAGAAGGATAGAAGGACTGACGATAGTGAAGGAAGGATTGGAGGCGCTTTCGAAGGGAACGGCGTGAATGTGGAAGGAGTGATGGTGAGATGGAGAATTCAAGAGTTGTCGAAGCTAAGACTGATAGCTTTCTACCTCTTGCGCAGCCGCAGGGTTCCCATACCGACTAGGCATCTGTCATGATACGGTAAAAAGGTGTCTCAAAGTCTTTTTCATCCATCTTTCACGTTCAAGTTATTCTACATCACAGCATCTGTGTCTATGACACATTCATCGTGATATTGCGTTTGGATGGAAACTCGCCCTAGGAAGACCCTTTGAACCACAAATGAGCACGATACCACGTACTACGAATCAAGCACTTTGGGCAAGCTGTCAAATTCAAACAAATACAGAAATCGCTTTTACGACCGGTAACCACAGTTTCTCCACATGCAACATTGTATTCCGTACATCCACGTCTGTGCCATCTTAGCAGCAAAAGTATTTGTATTTGTATTCTGGTAAGATTACAGTGTACATAGGTATTCTTTTCACCATATCGTAGAACTATGGAACGTCCCGCCTTAGCTCACGGCAACTCCCGGTTTTGGTGTTAGGTGCTGCAAACGATCCTTTCACCTTTGTTCCCCAACGCCCAAGCAATATTACCAATGGTGTTTTGGTCGTGTCACACGGACAGGGCGGGTTAGAAAGGTAGCCAGGAGTTCAGATTCTCCGCCGGCGTGGTCACTCTTACGTGTCAAGTACTCAATCAGCTCCCACGCAATAGAAGAACACTCTTTGGTCCCCTGGGAGAGCTCGAGATATCTGTCGATATTGATAGCACACAATATTGACAACTTCCCATTGAAAGCCTGCTTTGACGCGACGTTTCGACAGTTTTTCTGCAACGCGTCTTTTTCGCTGTTTTGCAATGTTCAAGGAGTAAATTCATTCCAGAACGAGCTGAAAAGATTCTTCAGCAATCCCATCCGGGAAGACTCTTTAGGCACCTATTCAGAATTATGGCGACAATGGCAAGCCCGTACAAAGGAGCAAGTGACAGTCCTTCGAGGCAATTGCTGTACGAACTGAGCCGTCTAGGTGTTACATCACAAGAGAACCTATACGCTCGCCTGGACCAGGACAATCTAGAACGGGAAATCCTTCACAAGGAGGCTTTGACTCTCGCTGCAGCGGAGCATGATCGGGTCAGGGAAAGTGCAGTGGCTGTGCAAAAGCAGCTACAGCTTCAGATAGAGGCCGAGCGCAAACGGAGAGATGAGGAGGAGCACAGGACACTGGAAAGGCTGCGCCAGGAGAAAGCGGATCGGGAGATCGCTGAGAAAAGAAGGGCAATCGATCAGGCTAAAATTGAAGAGTCTGATAGGAAAAGGCTAGCAGAGGTGCGGGAAGCGGCGGCGGCAGCGCAACAGAGAAAAGCGCGGGAAGAGGAAGACGTCGAGACCGCAAGGAGATCAAGAGAAGTAGAAGGTGCAGAATCGAAAAAGCGGCAAGAGGACGAGGCAAAGCGGAAAGTCGCGGAAGCAGAGTCCAGGGCCAGAGAGGCTGCTATTGCTGCTCAGGAGCCAGTAGTGGCACCACAGCCTACGACGGGGCCCTCGTTGCAAGCTAATTTGGACCCGGGAAAAGTCGCTGAGCATCAGCGATACGTAGAAATTCATCGAAAGCTGAAAGAACTTCGAAAGGCCATGCTGGATCAGGCCAAGCAGAACAGAGCTCTGAAGGACACGATGGGAGACATCCGACGGGGTATCAGGCAAAGCGTCGGGCAGCTGACCACTGGCAAGGGCGTCAATAAAATACCAGTGAGTATAGTTATAGTTGCCCCTGTACATCTGCTGAGATTGCGAAATTAGCTCCAAAAAATTATCGGAGGGCTAAAGAGCGCCATGTCTTATGGAGGCCCTAAGATTGATATCACAACATACCTCGCCTCCCCCCCACCGAATGTGTCGGACACTGGTGTTCCAGCCCTTTTCTTATACGAAATGAATATCCTTGCCAAGGCGGTGATAGCCCAATTCATAGACGAGGCTGGAGTCTCCCCCAAGACAGCAGATCCAGTGGGGATCATCGCAAGCCACATTTTTACAATGCCAGCTTTCCGATGGAACGATATCTCATTAATAGACATTCTTACCGCAAAACTCCACGTCGTTTGCCCAGTCCTCTTCGGTATCTATGGAGACGAGACCACCAATCCAGGGAAAGCCCGTATTGGATGGTGGCGGGAAGCAGGTGGTGGACCCTGGGTTTCTGAGCAAAGGCATCGCGAACGTATGACTGGTCTCGGTGCGGGATTCGCTGCACTTTCGGCGCGAAATTATTCAAAAACGGAGCTCAGGAATCCATTTCCGAATTACAAGTACTGGCAGTCGTTTTCATACATCTTAAATACGCCAGCGCAAGACATCACTCAAACGCACTTTGTGGTCCTAAAAGCTATGATCGAATACAACGAGACAAGAATGCTGGAGCTCTTTGGGAGCGCGGCGATAGTGCTTCTGAGGCAGGCTTTGGTGGAGTTTCCAAAGCGAAACCCGGCGTTAGAGAGGAGTGTGGGGGCGGTTTCATTGGGTGGTCTTGCGGATGTGCTGAAGAAAGATAAGAAGATCTATCTGTAAATGTGTAGTAAAGAGAGATACCCCAGGGGTGCATCGAAGATTTGTTGAAAGATATGCTGTCTGGCAATTGGTCGCCGATCGTGGCGATATAGTAGTGTATTGGAGGTCAGGCTGTGTAAATAGGATAGTACAATCATTACTCCGTGCTAATAGGCTCCAATAGAGTCACAGTGCGGCTCAGAAAAGCATGTTGGTTCAGATCATCATCGCTAATTGGGATATCTCGAAGCTGTCCCAAAGGAGCGATTTTTTGCCTATATCCTATCCATTCCCCCATCCCTATAAACTCCTCCCCACTTCTTCACCTTTCCATCCATATCCCTCCTCACAACCACAATCACAATCGCCACCACCCACGCTACCAAAGTATCCACAACTCCCCATCCATTTCTCCTACTCGCCCCCAACATCCCCCCCTTCATCGCCATCCCCAACAAGCCATTCGTCGTAATCAACTCATCTCCCTTTTCCAACCCCTTCAAGCTCGCCTCCGCAACCTGATCAGCAGTCTGCCCGCCATCTTCTTCTTCAAGTTTCTTAGTGATGTTCGGTTTTACTCTATTCTCTTCATCAAAGGCCTCGCCGAAGATGGTGGCGGGGAAGACGGTGTGGACTTTTACGCCAGGAGAGGGGTAGAGATGGAGTTCTTGGGAGAGGGTGTCGGAAAGAGTGCGGATGGCGGATTTGGACGGGGAGTAAGGGGAGTAGCCGACGATGGGGTAGAAGGCTACGACGGAGGAGGTGAAGATGATGTGGCGTGGAAGATCAGAGGGCGAAGGAGCTTGTTTTTCTGCGGAGGATGGCTTTAGCCAGGAACGGAGCACGGCGTGGGCGACGTAGGCGGAGGAGAAGTAGTTGCTGTCCATTTGCTCTTTCAGGCGCTCGACGGGGGTGTCTATGAAGAGAGTTGGGCAGGAGCTGCCGGCGCAGCACCAGACTATGTCCGGGGGGGTGTTGTTATTCCATTTTGTGGTTTCGGAGATTAGACGGACTGCTTCGGTAGGGTTGGTAAGGTCGGCGCTGATGTAGTGGAAGCGCTGAGAAGGGAGTTTGGCGCATGCTTTTATGTCTTCGAGAGCTGCTTCGAGCTTCTTGATCGTTCGAGCGGCGATCATGACATTGGCACCTTTTCGGGCGAGCTGTTGAGCGACGCTCTTACCCATTCCCTGTGAGCCGCCGGTGATGAGTATTGTCTGGCCAGGATGTGTAAGCTCCAAATTTTTGGAAGGATGAGCAATTGACCTACTCGGCCATCTACTGGGAAGTTGTTTTTGTGAAAGACATTCATTCTGTCCATCAGCAAGATAGAGACGAATACACATAGACAAACAGAAGTCCAAAAGAGACCAAGTGCCATGAATATCAAATTTGACTACCAGTCAGGTCCATGCAGAAAAGTTATCTATACAGTAGCTTCGTCGCCCAGCGGAGAGCCCTATTTATTAGTATTGTCCCTTGACATCGGTGCATAAAACAGTTTATACCCCGACATTTTTGCAGGGCTAAGAACACCTTAGATTAGATTAGATAACAGCACAAACTTGTTAAAACTTCCTCTTTCATGAGTTTCAAACAATCGAGAAATGCATAAGATGGGAAAGAAAAGGAAGGCAGGTGGTCGTCCATTCGGCCAAGATGGGACGGAGAAGATATCCAAAGAGGAGAGCAAGCTAAGAATAAACACCTACGAAGATGTGGCAGATTCAGAAGATGAGTTCCACATGGGCCGAGATAAAATATTACTCGAGGAGGGTCCAGTGCAGAAAAGGCAGAGGAAGCTGAGAGAGGATGGTAAGAAATAATCTTGCGATATCTTTACTAAGAGCATAAACTGATATCAAGAGCAGAAGAATTTCTCGAGCTCTCAGATGAGGAAGTCCTAGCAGAGTCCTCAGACGAGGACGACGAGGACGACTACGAGGAAAAAGGTCAAGCGGAAAGCAAGACCGCAAAACCAATTAGGGGATTACAAGATTCAGATACTGAAGCGTCTGTTGCACTTGAGGATGACGAGGACCTGGGCGGCTGGGGAACCTCGAAGCGGGACTACTACAATGCTGATGTCATTGAGACGGAAGCTGATGCTTTGGAAGAAGAGGCCGAGGCAAGAAGATTACAAAAGAAGCAGCTCCAAGGGTTCACAGAAGCAGACTTTGGCTTTGACGAAACGGAGTGGCAAGAAGAAGGCAACGAAGACGGGGAAGATGGAGAAAACGGCGGAAATGTGGTTCAGGAGGTTCTACCAAGACTCGAGATCACGGATGCTATGGGACCTGAAGAGCGATTCAAGCTGCTAAGGACGAGCTACCCAGAGTTTGAGCCTCTAGCGAAAGAGTTCTTGGAGCTACAGGCTATACACGAAGATCTGAAACTTGCAGCTGATGCAGAAGTCTCTGTACAGTCGTTTGGGCGTAAACTCAACGACATTGGGTCAGGTGTTGGCGGGGAACCTATTTCCAAGGCGGTGATGAAGCATAGCGCGTTGAGTGCATATCTTGCCGCATTATGCATGTACTTTGCTCTCTTCACATCAGGCCAGGCTACTACAGACGGTAAAGCTACAGCTATGGCCCCATCAGAGCTGCGAGATCACGGCGTAATGGAAACGTTGGTTCAATGCCGAGAGCTTTGGGGGAAATTGAAAGACATGCCTTTGCCACAATCAATAGGGCTGGACACTTCTCCTGGGAGAAGTGAGCATAAAGACGTCGAAAGACAAAGTGGGGAAGACAATTTGCACATAAAGATGGACGAGGAGTCCACGGCCAAGATTAAAAGGAAGAAGGTCCACAAAACCAAGGCGCAGCGTGCAGCAGATGCCGCTCAAGCTGAAGCAGACGCTCGTCATGTGGAGCGCCTACGGAAAACGGAAGAAGATCTCGCCAGTCTCTCTGCTTTGACAGGCCCAAGAAAACCATCCTCGAAGCCAGCCACTACCACCAATAAAATTCCTCCACTTCTCTCAGACGACTCAGACATCGGCGAGCAAATCGCCCTGACAGCTCAGGAAGCCGCTGAAAAGGCCAAACGAAAGAAATCTCTCCGATTCTACACCTCCCAGATCGCGCAAAAATCCAACAAGCGCGACGCCGCTGGCCGCGATGCCGGTGGAGACGCAGATCTCCCCTACCGCGAGCGGTTCCGAGACCGTCAACTACGGCTGAACGCTGATGCAGAGGCCCGTGGCCAGAAGCCCCAGGGAAACGGAAAAGGAGACGAGCCTCTTGGCGGCTCGAGCGACGAAGAAGATCGCCGCGCCGCCAAGGATATACGAGACGACGTAGACTCGGATGACTACTACGACATGGTGTCCTCCCGCGCCGCCGCCAAAAAATCCTCCAAAGCCGCTCTCGCCGCGGCCCACGCACAAGCAGAACGTGACGGCGGCATCGTGCGCGTCGTAGAAGAGGCAGGCGTGGACGGCAAACGAGCAATCACGTACGCGATTGAGAAAAACAAGGGTTTGACGCCGAGGAGGAAGAAGGATGTAAGAAACCCGCGGGTGAAGAAAAGGAAGAAGTATGAGGAGAAGAAGAAAAAGTTGGGGAGTATGAGGCCCGTGTACAAAGGGGGGGAAGGGAAGGGCGGGTATGGGGGGGAGTTGACGGGGATCAAGACAGGGTTGGTCAAGAGTGTTAGGTTGTAGTAGGGGAGATTTTTAGATGGCCCCATTACGCATAGCACAAGGAACCATGAGTGCCATGGTTGATTGCAGTTCACTGCAATGGGATTAACCCCGGAGCTGGAGATTGCTCGCTTGACGCTGATCAGAGCAGAGCATCAGGGCCAGATTACCTATGGCCATCAACAAATCAAGAGTCTCGTGAAAGGAGCGCGATACTGCATGCATGGAAGCCATCAATCACTACTTGTCCAGAGACATTGGTAGTCCAAGGGCAAAAGAGCAGTCCTCACAAAATTCGCATCTCGAACAGCATGGGTGAAACCTTCTCGGTTTTGATCTTCTAATTCTTCATCATAAGGTAGAGAGGACTCATATCATAGCCTATGTTGCCGGTCTCCAAAGGTATCGTTGGATTTGATGGCATCGCCATGTCGTTTCTCTCTCTTTCCATGTTCACAACCCCAATGAATTTTCCGATTTTTACCCTTCCTTGTTCAAGTCTACCGCCGTAACAACGATAGGTTCTTATGACTCAATCTCCTCTCCGGCCAATTTTGCGAAATTTTTGTGTTTCATTACCTCAAAAAATCCACAACATCATTATAACACCACTTTAATCTTGCCGTCTTTGTCCTTCTCGATCGTTCTCTAGAGCGAATACGGTGCTGTTGGATAATGGGCTACACAGCACTAAGGTCTTAGTTTGCTCGGCAAGAAGCTTTGTTCCTGATTGTCTTTTGGGATACTGTACCTGTTTCGTTAATTGTTTTTTCTTTGAGACTTTAAAAGCGCATGCTCAGCCTCGACCTTGAATATCCATCAGTTTCACCCACTCCACTTCCCGTTCATCCCCACCACGCATATTCCAAACCCTAACATCTCACCCAACCCACCACCCAAAAATGTGCCAGTACGAAACCCTCGTCACCTCCTTCCCCGAATTCCTCCTCGACACTCCTCGCCTCATCAAAGCACAGTCCTACCCCACCTGCGACCATGCACTGCTGCAGTTCTGCGAGCCATGCCAGCCCGCGAGTGAGACCAAGCTGCTGTGCAATGTGCCGCCGAGGCATCTATCGTGGAATGCTAAAGTGGAGTTTTGTTTCCTTTGTCGGTTGAAGAGGAGGATGGGGAGGGCGGGGCATTTGCTTTTGAGGCTTGAGATAGGGGAGTTGTGAGTGAGCGATTCTTTTAATACAAACTCTTGCTTGTTCTATTTCTATCTCTATCGATGGTTTGTGATATGACCATCTTGCTTTAACGTTCTGGTTTTCTGTGTTGTGGTCTTACTTACGTTTTTTTATAGGTATGAATGCTTCATGTGCCTCTCGGACAGAAGCTGACTATTGCCAAAGTTTTAGGTTCGGTATTCAGCGATTTTCTTCTCTTGTGTAACAGAAATACCATTGTAGTCATGTATCTGACGACACTTAGAAACCGCTACAATCTCGACTCTAAGATTGGTACTGCTTGCCGAGTGCACCATAGTAGGCTATTTTCTGTAATGAGTTTTCGAGGTTGGTCCGACATTACTTTGTATCTCAGTAAGTCACTTTTATTCTATGTTGATTAAATGAAGATAATTACCCCCTCCATAATTCGTAGACTCATGACGATTTCTTCATCTTTCTATTCCCTTTAGTTTCGCCATCTAATTGAGTCAGAATATCGAGATCACACGACCTGCATTTCCCTTCGGGTTCTGTCCGTCCCTCTTTCCTTTTCTGACTCCTTGTTTGTTCTGAAGGTCATTGTCCCCGTAAGCTGAAATGCAAAAAATCACAGCGTAACGTTTTGTTCGCTGGACAGGAGCTTTTATCTTCCTCTCAGCGTTCTTGAATATCATTCGAGGCTTTGTTTTCAAGCACCCGCTCACACTCTCAATCCCGACCGTAGATACACGTTCCCCTCCCCTCTCACTGCATCTCCCATCTTGATCAACCCATCACAAACACTACATCAAACTCCAAATCTTCGTCATCAAATTGTCCCCCACTCCCACCACTCCTCCCGTCTGCCCCTTCTATTTCTCCTTAAACAATATCGCTTGGTCTTCTCAAACAAGCATACGCTCACCCTCAAGACTTCATTCTCCTCCTCTTCCCCCTTCCGCGCATCCCACAATTCTTCTCAACCACAATTCCCCCCTCCCCCAAGACAAACCAGATAAATTACACCGTACGTGACACTCGCACTATCAGCCCTGTCAAATACTCGCTGCATAATTATGCTCAAGTGTACGAAGCTTAGAAGAGCGGTTTTTACGAGTTGAGAGGTAGCATGTGGGTTAGATATCTGTTTGAAGCAGCGCAGTGGTATCGGTATTATTTCTAGCACCAGTACTAGTCTGGTTGAGCCCTGTAAGTAGCTACTTACATAGGTCTTGAGGGGTTTGGAATCCTTCTTTCCCCATACGTATTCTCCGACAAATCTACTACGACCTCCCTTCCATTCCGCCCAGCGGTTATCGAATCAAGGAAGAAATCGTTGTCTCCAAGATCCGTCGGGGCAGATCCGCCTTCCTGCACCCCCAGAGGAAATTATCGAGTCGAGTGTCCATGCGATCAGCACGTACCTGCTCTCTTACTGGTTTCTCTATGTATCATGCAGTCCCGACTCCAATTTCGTCAGTATAGCGAAACGGATCGCGGTAGACAGTCCGGATGTTTGATTGATACCACAGTATTCCGAGGGATATGGTAATCTTGATACTGTAGAAGACATGCTTGTTGTGGGCTGTACCATTGCTTGTTGAAAGCATTATGCAAATTGAGTCTTTAAGACATTGATAAATGTACGTTATCTTTTTTTTCCGTCCTTTGATCGTTGTATCGACTTTTTTTCCTTTCAAAAAGGCGTTCACGACATTTCAACCCCCATTATATACTCATCAAACCTCACTCCTTCTCCAATCCTCATCATCATTACCCAATCACAAATATCCGACTTTACACTCAGAAAACCAACCTCGACAATCAAAACCAAATACCCACCAAAACGCAACCACTTACCACCGATCACCCTCAAACACTCACGCAATGTTGTCAATACCACACCCGTCTCTACCCCGAAGATGGCAAATCACACACCGTTCCTTTCCCCAACCAACTGATGTACTTCCGACGGGAAAACCACCGTGCCTGCAACCACCGGATGACGCGGATCTACGCGGCGCCGCCCGAGGCAGCACCAAGCGCGGGCGAACGAGCGGCCGGACGTTCCGGGGTTTGCTTTGTGAGAAGCCCCGTCAGCACAGCCTCCATTTAAAGGAAGCTGTGGGGTTTTGTTTTGCTTTGTCTGGTCCCCAAGGGACCGAAGAGGGGGTTTGTGAGGGGACAGTTTAGCTTGTTGAACGGTGGTTTCGCGAGCTCATCCCAGAGGGAATCGCGACCCCCCCCGACACTGTCACTGAATGGAGAAGTAAAGCGATTCACGATATCAATCCAACGGGAACCACGGACTCGCTCGTCCGAGACTGTTGAAGGCAGAACAATACGCAATTTTCAACCTCATACTTCTCACATACACACACACTCTCTCTACCTAACATTCATTCCTCTCTCTAAACCCATCAATCTTGCATTCCATATCACTCAACAACAACATTCCTCCAACCGAAACCTCTTTCAACAGAAATCCCTCTCATTCTCGCTGTAACCATCATTCTTCCACACTAACTCCTCCACAACTTCCCCCAACCGAACCCGTCAGCCCTCAAAAGAAACCAAACCCCCCCCAAAAGCACCAGAGTATCAGCGCAGACAATCTCGGCTCGAAACCCGAACCTCCGCTACGTTTTACCTTATCACCGCGTATCTTTTTGTGGAAGGTAGTGGGTGGGTGGGTTGGGTTCGTAGCTGGGTTGTGGTAGATGTGATGGGTGAAGGAGGGGGAAGAGAGGAGGGGAGGGGGGGGGTGGATATTTTTGGCATGGGTTTTGGGGCTGGTTTGGACGGCTTGTTTGCGCATCTCCGCAAGTTCTGATATGCTCATTCATGGGCGGGGTTCGAAAGACGATGGTATCGTTGCTTTCCTCCGTTTGCAAGGTTTTGGTTTTCAAGACTAGCGGTGAGTTGATCCGTTGTATTCGTTTATTTCTCGTCTCTGAAAGCTCATGATCATGCTTGTATCTGCCTTTGCTCGTACCTCGCATAACGCCCGCTTACATGAATAAAAACCCCCTTTTCCTTTAACCCCGCCCCATGAGAACGCCGATGAAGATAGCCG
>JAABUW010005908.1_pt1 | contig 15643 bp, 16 predicted proteins | sample 5560081 | NCBI WGS metagenome assembly JAABUW01 (sample SAMN10711882, study PRJNA513363) | rock metagenome | isolation source: Antarctica rocks | place: Antarctica: Victoria Land, Knobhead sud | reverse complement strand
AGGATTTGGGTGTTGTCTTGGTGGTCTGGGTTAGGTGGCAGTCGCTTTGTTCGGTCCGAGACAGATGTTTGTGTCGATGTGAAGGTGTCTCGGTCAGGTGCAGTAGGCGTGGCGGGTGGCGTGTGTGAATGTTTTGCATCGATTCGGTCGCGTGGTAACAGTTGTTGCCTTCAGCTTGTGACTGTCTCAATTCACCTGCAAACGCTCGTGACACGGGCGGACCAGCGAAGCGAAAGTGTAATCAGATGTGGTCGTTGTGTCGGCATCGTGGCATCACGCAGGTTCGTAGAGCTTTATCCTCCCTCTTCCATACATCTCTCACACGCACACTCGAAACCCCAGTAGAGTTTCAGCCGACTTCTGCGCTCAGTGAGAGTCATGTCTTCCTCATCGCCACCTAGGTAAGTGATGCAGCACTGCTCATCAACGGCGATATCTTTGAGCGTTCGAAAGTCCCACGTAGCACCGACACGTTTCTTGCCAATGTTCGGTCGGCATGAGTGGTTGAAGTAGCTTGCCCCAGGGTAGAGTCCGTAGCCTAAATATTCGTCGCCGTCTTCGCTGCCGGCGCGGATGCCAAAGGAGTTGTGACTAGCGGCGCTGATAAGTGACTGACAGGCGGATGCGGTGATGTTGGGTAGGAGCTCTAAAGGTGCTACAGCAGTGAGCTGCAGGTAGCTGTTGCAATATGCTTGTAGCTCCTGGGTACTGCGGTAGGGAGAGCTGTCCATCGCGAGTTCAAGGACGTCAGAATGGTAGCGTTGCGGATATCTGTGGTAGAAGACAGATCCAGCCAGGAGAAATCCGAGGATGTCTGGATCGACCACTAGAGACCAAGCATGGTTTGCCATGTTCTTTTTTGTGGAGGTACGTTTCTGGAGTAGGAAAGCTGCCGTCTCCTCTACCTTATCCCAGCAACTTTTAATCTCATCTGCTGCAGGCTTCGGAGTTAAAGAAGGCAGACTGTGGTTGTTGGTGATGCATTTCGCTTTCATCTGTACAAATTGATGAAGCTGCTCCCATGTTTCTAGGCCAGAAGCACCTTGCTCGGTCTTCCATGATTCGAGACACTGATTTGAACAGAACGCTTTCCCTACCGAGTTGAGACGAACGGGTAGCTTGCGACCTCGATCGTAGAGGAAGCATTGCGCGCAGACCTCCTTTCGATATTCCCAGAAGACCACATGTGCTGCTGGCGAATTACTTTCGTAGACGATCGTGTTTGCAGGCATGGCATGGTTTGCGACTATTCCTCGTCCGGCATGTTCGATCTGTGTGACCACGAAAAGGTCTGAGTCTCGTGGTGACATCTGAGGCGATAAGGATTGATGATATTGTACATCATTGAATACACATGTACTCTATCAGGATGCCTGTTCTCCGCGAGATAATTCGCCAGTCCAGGACTTCAGCAGAGGGTGGAGTGGCCTGGGCAGTGTTTTGGGGCTGGGGAACGTCTGGGAACGACCAGCGCAAACTCGCGATGAAGGAGTGGCAAACTTTGGCAGTGGATCTGATCAAGCGCCGCCTCTCGAAGGAACGAACGGCGACGAGTATCAACTTGCAGGTTTTGCACATGAGCTAGCGCCGGGTGTGTCCGACCAATCATCGACTGAGCGACGAGCGACTACCCGCTTCGCCTGCTCCCTCTCCATCGCCCATGAGGCCATCAACAAACACCCAGACGGGGCTTGCTCCGCCTTGAGTCTCGAACGGCAGATTCCCAGTAAAATGGCTCTGCCGTCTCATCATGCCAGGGGACTCGCCAGGCGCGGCCCGTCGAACGAAGTCCTCACCGTGCTACTATCTATGCTATACCGTGTTTTACACATATCACAACTTTCTCTTACAGCCGACATCTCTCAAATCTACAAAGGTGCGGTATCATGCTCTCCCGTGTTCTCTTGTTTATGCTGTCTGCAGCACAGCCTGCCAGAACGCGCTCTCGCGGTCAACACGGTGAGGTGACTGGAATGCAAAGCGTGTTTATGTTACACACATTCCCAGCACCCGAGCAACGGCTCAGTCTGGGGATGCCCATCCGATACCCTTCCCGAACTTACCAATCTCTTCTTTTCACGATGCTTCAGTCACTCGTTTCATACGCTCCTTACCCGCAAAGATGAGGCTCTCCCTTCTTGGTTGGAGAATGGCAGGCATTGCAGTCACTTTGGGTGGCGGAGGGAATGGTGGTGCATACGCGCAGGCACCTAGCCAGACCTGGACACCTGCTGCGACATGTACACAAGGTCTCCCGACACCATCGGCCTCCAACGGCACATTCATTGACTCCTTTGGCGCGAACTGGGCGGTACAATGCGGACAGGACAGCACGTATTCTTCTTACGACCCGGCTGAAGGGACCAACGGCCACGGTATCTACTCGTGTTTCCGCGGTTGCGACAACAGGCCAGGATGCACAGCGTTCACCTACTACGGCACTGTTTCTGGTAAGCGTCCGCACTTACCCTCAGCATGATCGCCGAGCTAAGAACGTTTTCAGGACCGAATACCGGAGCAGGCAGATGCTACTACAAACTGTCAACAGGAACATACTTCTCGAGCAACGCAGTACAAATGGGCTATACGCTCTACGCTGGGGCAACACTCATAAGCAACGGCACCTCCCAAAGACCGGTAAGTGTGTTATCGATGATCAAGCCGAATGAACTGACCGGGCTCTATGCAGTGTCCTGCCAGCAATGGCACGATCTACGCAGACGCCAACGGCAACAATTACCAAGTTTCGTGCGGCTTCGATGCCACAGGTGGGACACAGACGATCACCAAGTACGCCGACGGCATGGCCGGGTGTATGAGTCAATGTGATAGCGTCTCTAGCTGCGCTTTCTTCTCGTACTTGTACTTTGGCTCCGAACCGGCGGAAGGAGCTACTAATACCCTTGGCACCTGCTATCTACAAAATGGCACGCCTACGCCAACCGGCAATCCGACAGTTGCGTTAGCCCAGCGGGTAGCAGCGACAACAGCGCCCAGCCCGACCGGCAGCCCTGTAACTACAACCACCTCGGGAGGCATGTCGACAACGACATCATCCACATCCACATCGTCTGCTGCTTGTACTGCCGCCCCGTTGCCGAGCGCACCGGCCTGTCCATCCGCCAACAACACTATGTTCACGGACCCGTGTGGCACAAATTACACAGTCTACTGCGGATTTGACTCGAACCCTAGCTCAGTAAGCTCACCCAATTCCAACAGCCTCCTGGGGTGCATGCAGCTTTGTGACAACTACGCGGGATGCAGAGCAGCTACCTTCACGGGCACTGTTTGTTATTTGAAGGCGGGGTTCAGCAGTCTGACTGCCAGTGGCACCCTGATCACTATCGTCCGATACATTCCACCAAATCCCAACTACGCTGCGCCTCCTACCTGTCCAGGTCCAGGTTGCTCTACCGGATGTGGTAGTGCACTTCCTGCTGGTATGGTACCAGACGGGGCGTCCACGTTGGTTAACGGCGAAGGTCCGGATGGTCTTCCACGCAGCTATCTCATACACATTCCGAAGTTCTACGACATCAATCGTGCTGCGCCGGTCATCTTCGGCTTTCATGGCAATAATGCCGACGCTCCCACCATCGAGTCGCAGACCGGAATGGATGACTCGGGCATCAACCCTTATGCCATTATGGTATATGTGAACGGATATGGGAAAGGGTACCAATCAAACCCAGCTTGGGCTCCTGGTGGCACGTACGCCAATGTTGACGACCTTGGCTTCATGAATGCACTTATCGCCAACATCACCGCCGGTTTCTGCGTGGACAATACGCGCCTGTTCGCAGTGGGTCACAGTAATGGAGGTGGCTTTGTCAACGTCCTTGCCTGCGACCCTGTCCTCAGTGTGAAGATTGCCGTTTTCGCTGGAAACTCCGCTGCGATGTACACCAACTTCACCACCGGCAACCCATCGACAATCGAGCCGGTGAATACACCTGTGCAACCCGTATGTTCTCCAGGCCGCAACAACGTCCCCATCATCGAGTTCCACGGCACGGCTGATACTCAGATCTTGTACAATGGAGACACCACGCACAACGGACGTATCCTCCCGTCTCTTCCGCATTGGGCTACAGCATGGGCTGTTCGCGAAGGCTTAGATGCTTCCAACTACAGCACTACACCATATCCCAATGTTGTTCAGTATCAATTTGGCGGTCTGAGTGGCCAATTCGGCCGTGTCACACACTACATGCTGACAGGATGGGTGCACGCATATGCGAAGGTGTCCGGTGGTGCGCCAATGGACGCTACGCCGCCGATCATGGATTTCTTCTACTATTGGACTGACCCGAACAGAGTTGCGCGGTACAATCCTGGGTACACCAGCATCAGTACTACCATGTCTTCGACTTCGACTTCGACTTCGACCTCCAGCAGGGCGAGCTCTACTGCTGCAACAACCACAACGACGTCAACGACATCCACGACATCCACAACTACGTCCACGACAACTTCCACAACTTCCACGACGACTGCAACAACGACGTCGACCACGACATCAACGACGTCCACAACTACCTCCAGCACTTCGAGCACTTCCTCGGCCACTTCTTCGCCCACGAGCACTTCGACTACGAGCACTTCGACCACAAGCACTTCGCCCTCGAGCACTTCGTCGTTAAGTTCGTCAATTTCGAGCTCTGCGTCTTCAACCAGCTCCTCGCGATCCAGCTCGTCTTCGTCGACGAGTTCCTCTCTTTCAAGCTCGGCTTCATCTGCAAGTTCCAGCTCATCGTCATCCGCCAGTGCTTCGAGTAGCGCTGCATCGACCACGTCCACCCTGACTGCCTCCTCCACCACGTCGCAGACGACTAGCAGCCCTTCTGGAACGACAGTGCCATACGCATCACCAAACTTCATCTGCCCGCGCGACAATGGTCAGACGTACACAGATCCACTCGGCAAGCAATACATAATTGCCTGTGGTGCAGCGCTGAACAACCAAGGACCGTACTTCGACATCGCGGTTACTGACGGTGGTTCTTTCAATGACTGCTTCTACTATTGCTCTATCAACTACCAGAACCATCCAATCGATTGCACAGGTCTCGTATACTATGGTGCTGGGTACGGCGTGGGTGCTGGACGATGCTTCTTCAACGACCACAACCCTCTGAGCTTTCAGTCTTCCAGCTACCAGCACGTTGCCATGATTCGAATGCAATACTATCTGGATGCTCCGTACACACCAGGGCTCGGACCTGCGACTACCAGTACTACTACTACCGCTGCTCCCACCGCCAGTCCTACCTATGTTTACTGTCCTGACAACAACGGGCAAACTGTCACAGACGGCTTGAGCATTCAGTATACCATTGGCTGTGGGAACGACACGACAGGTGGCAACTACAATGTCTATACTGTGTACAATGGGGCCAACGACTGTTTCGCGTTCTGCGACAACTCGATACAGCTTGACGGTCAGTTCTGCACAGCCTGGACATATCTAGGCGTGGAAGGAGCGAACGGCGTTGGCTACGGACAATGTTTTGTCAAGGGAGCCAATGAAGAATATTTCACGCCCGGAAGCTCCAACCTTGTCGGGGCTGTCAGACTGTCGCCAGCAAATGTTCAGACGACGGCAAATACGAACCCGCCTGCTCAGCCAACAAGTGGTTCCAGCTCTTCGTTGTCATCAACATCATCATCTTCTTCTTCATCGACACGAACGCGAACTAGGACTGGGAGTGGCACTAGGACCAGCACTGGAAGTACACAGAGTTCAGACACTCCAACTAGCACAGATATCGGTGGTACTTCTGCCTCGTCGACCAGTGGCACCCAAACAGACCAAGGCACATCGAGCACTAGCTTGAGCTCGTCGACCCGGACCCGGACCCGGACTGCTTCGTTCACTACCACGACAAGTTCTGACATAGGCGACAGTACAATTCCTTCAGGTACTTCCACCAGCACGGACACTAACCAGGGACTATCTACGACCACATCGTCCTCGGACGCGCAGACCACGAGTTCCAGCTCTTCTACCCGAACCCGCACGCGCAGCCGCACCAGCTCTGACACTTCAGGAGTACAGACAACTAGCTCCACCGATACTGCGGGCCAGAGCACCACTATTTTGCAAGCAAGTTCTTCGTCGTCAATCGCATCCACTGTCTCGTTCCAGGATGGAGCCGTTGCCACAGATACCAACGGTGTTCCATACACACTGTACAGCAGCTCAGACACGGACAATGCCGGGGGCGGATCATTTGATACCCGTTACTTTGCTTCTAACGACTTCACTGTGTGTCAGAACGCATGTGACACAACCGACACATGTGCAGCATTCGTCTGGGCTCCATATCCTGACGGCGGAGGTGCTGCTTGCTACCTGAAGCATGCTCCCCAGAGATCTGTTCCTGGACCTTCAGGCTTCGTGGCCGGTATTCGCGTGTTCAGCTCCACAACTTCGTCATCTGGCCCAACTCAGACCTCTTCTGCGCCTGCTGATTCGTTGTCCAATGGAGCTGGGGTTACCACTACCAGTGGACAAAGTTCAACAGCGCAGAGCATCGTGATGTCTTCCTCAGTCACCTCGCCGTCGCCATCACCATCGCCATCCGGACCTCAGTGCCCATCAGCGAATGGAACGACCTTTGCAGACGACAGTGGTAACCAGTACATGGTGTTGTGCAACACGGATACAAACCCTGGAGCTGTGGCAGACTCCGCGCAGCCGAACCTAGGCAGTTGTATCAATGCTTGCAGCGCATACAGTCCTCGTTGCGTTGCCGTGACTTACGTTGGGGCCAGATGCTACCTCAAAAGCGAGTATCTTGGCAGTTCTCCTGGGCAAGGCACCAACGCTGCCGTACTTCTCTCAGTGTTCGCTCCGAGCGCGTCCAGTATGCAGCCGTCGGGTTCGAGCACAAATATGGGCACATCCAGCACTGCTCGGTCAGCTTCATCGCCCATAGCAGTTTCTTCGAACGGTGGCTCTGTCTCGAGTGCTCCAGGATCGTCCTCAACGGGTGCTGGCAACAGCCAGACCAGCTCCCAACAGACACCTGGACGCACGTCAAGCAGTTCTGCAGCGGTCACATCGCAGTCCGGTAATGGAGCGTCGTCAGCGGCAAGTAGCAGCAGCCCAGCGGCCTCGTCCTCCCAGGGTATTTCTTCCACCTCCAACGGCGGTGCAGGCTCAACCTCGCCTGGCGTGCAAAGCTCATCCTCTGCTCTTGTGCAGAGCTCGTCGGCGGCTGGATCGTCAAACGCGATGTCTAGCCAAAACCCATCCGTAACACCTCCGCCAGACCAAAGCACCCCGGCGTCATCCACACAGGAACCTTTCTCATCGACGAGCACCCTTCCAGCTTGCCCTTCGCAGTCTTGCGGCGCCCAACACACGAGCGGAGATGCTTGCACCGATCCTTACGGCAACGCCTTCAACGTCACTTGCGGCACTGTCTACACTGGCAGAATCACTATGCGCGCCGTCAAGCCAAACGTCGGCTCATGTCTGACGCTCTGCGATGCCACTCCAGGATGTGTGGCTGTCAATTATGTCGGCAATGAATGTCAGATCCTCAGTGAAGTCACGGGCAACACTACCGTGGCCGGTTCGGATGCTGTTGCGGCGACCAGACCAGCTGATGTTGAGACAATCTATACCGTACCGCCTACTTCGACAAGCTCGATGGTGGTATCGACGGCACCGGTCTCGAATGGTGCTACTACCACAGGTGCCAGTGGTGTCTCCACGGATGGTGGTCCCCCTGATGGCTATACGCAGACTGGCAACAATGGACAGCCCACAGCCAGCTCCTCCGGTGGTAGTGGATCTGGGCCAACTACTGCCATCTCGCAGGGTGGGTCTGGTTCTATGACTGGCGGGAACAGTGGCACCGGAAGTGATGCTTCTCAGTCTTCTGCAAGAGGCGCACCGACTAACGGTGGGCCTGGACCTGTCGATGGAGGAGGCTATAGCGGGCTCACGAGCGGTACATCGTCTGCGACCACCAGCGGTGGAGCGTCTGGCACTGTCTCGGGAGGCTCTGTTGTCACCACCGGTAGCAATGGTCAGGTCTCTACGATGACAGGTGGCAATAGCGGCTCTGGGACAATGGGTGGTGGATCGCAGCCCACGAATGGAGCTTCTTCAGGAAGTCAAGGGTCGAACTCAGCATCTGGAGGCAACGGTGGCGCTTCCACGCCAGGCTCGCCATCGCAGACTGGTGGCAGTGGAGGCCCGGGTTCAGTCTCGGGCGGCAACGGTGGCACAATGACTGGTGGCACATCCGCGACTGGTGGCTCGAACACCGGCGGTGGTCCCGACGGCTATCCTTCCGGCACATCCCCCGGCGGCAACGGTGGCACTCCTTCACAGACTGGAGGTTCTACCCAACCTCCCGCTATTGACGACATCTGTCCTGGTCTCAATCACGGTCTCACGGCCGACTCACGAGGTGTCCAATACCGGGTCCGCTGCAATTCACAGTACTCCGGCAACATCATCTCCACCACGAATTCTACCATGCCTCGCCTACGCAAGCGGCAGGTGAGAGGTGTGAGCCTGCAGGCCTGTATGGAGTACTGCGACGATGAACCACGATGTGAGGCCATTAATTTGAGCTGTACAGGCACTTGCAAATTGCTTGGTGCCGTGAGCAACGTTGTTACACCTGTTAGCTGTGGTCTCGGGCTGAAGAAGGTGAAGGGAAGCGGTGGGAACGGTGGCGTGGTAGTCATCACGAAGACTGTTTGTGCTGCGCAGCACACCAGAACGACCACGCTGTCGCTCACGAAGACGAAGACGACGTGTCCGGCTGGCGGTCAGTGTACTGCGCACAATGGGATGTGGAGTTAGTTGATACAGCGCGATTGGGAGTAGGTGTTTGCAGTTCTGTTAGCATTTGAGAAGGTTTTGATGCTTTGGCACAATACACATGTAGTCCATAGTGGATTAATGTCTTTCGCTCCACCTGATTCGGCTCCATTCTCTCATGCTCTCGTCGAAGATATCTTTCATCCCTTGTCGTCGAACATAAATGGTCAGGAATGTGACCGACGTAGGCGGCTGATTCAAGCTTGCGGAAGAGGGATCCGGCCGCGAGGCTGAACCTTGCGCGATCATCAGCAGGTGCCATCGGCGTCATGCCAGCGACGTTAGCAAGCACATTTCCAGCGCCTCATCACACCACGCCATCAGCACCTTCTACATCGGTGATCGCAACGCAACAGCAAGTGCTCTTGCCCTATCTTACCACAATATGGATACTGCGCAGCGATAACAACGACTGAACCTGTATACTATACCCCTTCGAACACAATGGCGAACGCATCACCTGGCGCTCTGGTAGCGCTCGGCATCGTCGTGGGCCTCATATCGACATGCGTGCAGTCAGTTGGCCTCACACTTCAGCGGAAATCGCACATGCTGGAGGATGAGAAGGAAGACCACCTTCCGCGACGCCCGCCGTATCGACGACGACAATGGCAGATTGGCATGTTCCTCTTCCTGATTGCCAACATCATTGGCAGCTCGATCCAGATTACCACACTGCCTCTGCCTCTGTTGAGTACCTTGCAAGCCAGCGGACTGGTGTTCAATTCGCTGCTGGCAAGCTTGCTGCTAAAAGAGCCTTGGACGAGGAGGACGGGTTACGGCACCGTGCTGGTTGCCGCTGGCGCAGTATTGATCAGCTTGTTTTCTGCGCTTCCAGAGCCGAGTCACAATCTTGGGCAATTATTGGAGCTGTTACACCAACCGGGATTCTTGGTTTGGTTCATACTATCCTTGGTGTTCGTGCTGGGAGTACTGGTTACGGACTTCACGCTACGAAAATGCATATCTTCGAACCGCCGGGACAGCGCGCGGATACGCTTGATTAGAGGCATGAGCTATGGCATGGTATCTGGCATACTCTCAGCACACGCGCTACTACTGGCGAAGAGCGCTGTCGAGCTTATTGTTCGCAGCGTTGCGGACAAAAGCAATCAGTTCAGTGGATATCAATCATGGCTTCTCCTCGTCGCCTTCTTGGTTTTGGCCCTATCGCAGCTCTACTACCTTCACCTTGGCCTCAAACTCATATCGACAAGCGTTCTCTACCCTTTTGTCTTCTGCATCTACAACATCGTCGCCATCTTGGACGGTCTAATCTACTTCCGGCAAATGGACCGCTTGCCTGTGCTCCACGCATGTCTCATCGCGCTCGGCACCGTGATTCTCCTGGCAGGCGTTCTTGCACTCAGTTGGCGCTTGCAAGATGAGGATGACCCCGATCACCCGCCCATGGCACAATCAGACATCCCGCAGACCTTGCTCACCCCTGGGCTGGGATTCACAGCGGATCCAGACGATGATACGAATGAATCTGCTATAGCCTCCGATGATGACTTCGAAAGCGAGGTAGAGTCGAGCGCGCTACTGGGTAAGGATCGAATCCGTACGCGTAGCAAGACGTCGATGTTGGGCTTCGGCCGTCGCAAACGTGCTCATACCCTCAAAGAAGTCAGCCAGATATGGAAGGAGCTCGGCGACGACACCGAAGCTGCTTATGGTACTTTCCAGTCCGGTGAACACACTCCTCCGGGACCAAACGAAAGACCAGCAAGCGCCGGACATCATCGGCAGCGCCAACGACGGCGGTCGAGCGGTGGAAGGACTCTGGAAGCTGATGGTCTCACTCAATTTGGTGATCTGGGCTTTGGTCGGCCCAAAAGGTCGAAGACACTACCTTCGCAGGTGCGGAAAGGCAGGAGTGTCAGCGGCAAGCGAAGGAACGTGAGTGGGCAGCATCATCATCATGATGGCGGAGCGTTATTTTCGGATTTGTTAAAGAGAGACTGGTGGAGGGCGAGGAGGAAAGAGGATGAAGATGACGAGGATGATGATGATGGAGACGATGAGGATGAAGCAGGTCCGTCTGCCAGCGGCGGCAGCAATTCGAGTAGGAGGGAAAGCTCATGAGCTTTTACTGGTCGACTGATGGTTGACGGGTTGGATATGGCTTTTCGAAAATACCCCATTGAATAGACTGACCTCGAAATAAAGAGCCTTTTAAAACCACATCGGTTTCTTTGTAAAGCTCGGCTCCTCGAACTGCGTTCGTCTGGAGCGATGTTTAAGCTTTACTGAAACTCAGTTGTCGTAAGCAGGCGCGCTAAGCAGCCACGCGGATGAACAAACGGAGTGCTGATGAACGTGACCTCGGATGATCCAGACGTGAATGGCGAAGAGGCCAAATGAAAGTTGTCTTCCTGATTTGCGCGCCTCCTTGGTGGTCTCCGAAGAGGATCTAACAACAACATCTAGCTAACCTGGAATCCTGCAGACATCAAGCTTCGCCAAGCAGGTCAAGCATTCTCGATGGCGAGCAGACGACGACATCTCCACCGCAGGAAGTCGTGGAGCTATGGCGATGGATCGATCCTCATACGAGTCGGAAGCAGGAGAGCTTCTCGACACTACCATGAGATCCAAGTCACTGGTCCACGCGACGCAGGCCGATTCGCAAGGCTAGTTGAAGGTCAAGTACGCGAATTCCCAAGAGATCCACTCATCATCGCCATCAATGGCTACCAACCATGGCTGGAAACGATCCTCAATTCCTGCATTCAAGATCACTGGAGCGACATCTCAGACCTGGATCGCGAAGTGCAGTTCGCTCACACCATGCAGTTTCCCGAGAAAGCCAGCAAGAAGGGCAGATTCGTGCCGTGGACTTTTATCATTGACCACATGAACGTGCCGCAAGTCTACTACTGGTCCGTTGGCATGGAGCCGCGAAAAGGCGAAGACTGGGAGCTGCCCGACATCTCCTTCTTCCGATATCGCTTAGGCGTATGGCAGAAAGGCCGCAGCGCTTGCTTGATCGACCGCGATGTTTCTGTCTCCATTGTCTTCACCCACCAGGATCAAGTAAGCGACTATGTTGTCTCAGAGCTCATGTTCGGCTTCCTGTACAAAAACGAAGACTTTGGCCAACCGCGTGAGGATGAGGAAGGGATCTGCTGGCTGTTCATGCAGTTGTACTGGCTCCTTACCGACTGGCAGAACATCATCCACCAAGTCATTGAACGTCTTGACGAGGCGGAAAAGAACTCTCACGGGCGACATCTACCCGTCAAGATGAGAGCTCGGATGGCGCACTCAGAAGTCGACAGGATCTACGAGATGAAAGAGTACCTCAGCTTCCACACTCGATCGTTCCAGAAGCTACAAAAGCTCAAAAGCGAAGTGCCACAGGACGAGCAGCAAGATCCGCTATGGGACGATCTCGACGACGCGATCGACGACTTGCAGCACTATGACTCTTCGGTCGATAACCTCAAAGAACGTTTCAACAACCTGCTCGACCTCGAGTTCAACATCCAGAATGCGGTGCAAGCAGATAACTCGCAATTTCTCGCCATCATCGCTACACTCTTCTTGCCCTTATCGTTCCTGGCGTCGCTGTTCGGCATGACGACCGTCAACTGGCCCGCAATCTGGTATCTGTACGTTGCCATCCCAGTCTTGGTGATCAGCGCAGCGTTCACTGTTGTTTTTCCCTGGTCTGTGAGGCGGACACAGAAAGCGCTGTACCCGGAAGAGATGCGCAGGGTTCGTCTGATGCCGAGCGAGTTCACGATGCTGGGTGATCAGCTTCCGGATAGTGCGGATATTCCGGGCAAGTCGGCCACAAGAGGGAGAAGGAAGTCGTTGCGTCCGTCTGGGATGGACAACGATGTGAAGATGAGGGCGAGGTCAAAGTCGAGGGCACAAGCTGAGAAGGATGAACTTTGATCGAAATGCTGGGACTGGAGAACTGAGAAATGGTGAATGTTGCTTCCGAAGCAGCGGTTTTGTCCGCTCTGTGAATCAACGACGGTGAAGCGCATTGCTCGAGCAGATGGAGCTTTCTCTACGAAGGTTGTCGCTGAAAGTAGAGTAGGCTTGCGGCGCTGGCTGTACGTATGGTTTCAAACGCACCAGCGTTTATATTAAACCTGCCCCACTGGTTAGCAGCGTCACACCACTCACCAATACCTCAATTGATTTGATTGGATCATATCGACACTGCAGTTAGGAGTAAGATTTGGCAGGAGCATAGAGCCAGATCGAAGAAGTGCTTTAGCCCACAGGTCTGTGGTTCACCATCGGGTTCGCAGTCAGCCGATTGCCGGATGGTGCTGTCTCAGAAACGAGACGAGCTTGATGCTGAGATTTGATATAGCTCAGGGATGTTACCCGTAATTGGCCAAGAGATCGAATGTGACGCTGACGTCTTGATGTCTGCAAATCGATGCAGCATTGGCAATTTATAGGGTGCGATCTCAACATCTGCCTCTATGGTATATTGTCCATCTGCCGATCTAGAAGGGATGCGGTGTGCTAGTTTGATACAAAGCCCAGACTACTGTATGTGTGGCGGTATGCAGCTGCTGGCCAAGCAACAGCACATATGCTGTACTTGCATCTCGAGCATGTATAACAGCCCTTATAAGGAGTGGCGATGTGTTTCAGATACTCGACCTGCCTCTACGAAGCAAGGTGATGCCGGAGAAGCCATATATACTCCGTACACCTCGTGGCATACTGGCTGCTGAAAGCCTTCTTGCTGGGCCCGAAGGCCAAGATTTTGCCTCAAAGCTGATGTAAGATGGCCATGTAAGTACGACAAATATGAGTTACACCAGATAGTGTCTCTTCACTCCCCCTCACACTCGCTCAATTGCAATTTTGCCTCGCGTCCTTCTGCACGAAGCCGCAAAGCCGAAGTGCTGGAGATTCGCCCAAAGGCAACAGCCGATAGAGCTTCAATAGTGTGCAGACAGTATAACACACTCGGCAGCTTCGTGACGACGCGAAATCGTGATAATGTTCGCTCCCAAGGACTGTGTGGAAATCCGTGGTCTTCGGGCTGGTTTCGGGCTGCGATCGGGCTGGTTTCGGACATGAATCCATTGTCGGTGAGCTTGAGTTTGCGCGAGGAGTCCGCGACGAAGAGTACCATGTCAGACTAGACAACCTCCGTACGGTAAACCGGTGACGATGCGCAGTCCCGATTTCGAGCCTCGTCCCGATGGTAGCATATAACAGCACGAAATCAAGCAGATTGCCGTTCGCTTCCATCAAACCATCAACCTTCGGACCGTACACTCAACAACATCAGAGAGAACATGGCAGCAGTCAACCCACCTCCACCATTCCATATCCAGTCGACCATCGATAACCCGACAGCCTTCGCACATCACTCTGCTGTATCTTCTCTCTGGAACGGCAAATGGCGACGACCCTGTTCAATGGGTATTTACCCATTCGTCGATGGCAAAGTCGAAGACTTCGATCCAATCTTCGAGGGTCTGATCAACACTTCAAACGACGATTCCAGCATCCTCTACGATCCGGACGCATATGCGACTCCATTCCTGCCAGTGGGTGCGAGCCTGGTAAAGCAAGCCGAGGAAGCAGAATCTGCCAATGACATCGAAAAGGCCGAAGAGCTCTTTCTTCGTGCCGGTGCTGTGTATCGCATCGCTCGCTTCCCTGTCAACCGGTCCAAATTATCTCAGGAAGCCTGAAAACTCGGCAAGGACGCTTACCTGCGTGGTGGGAAGTACCTCGATCCCCCGAACCAGGAAGTGTTGATCCCGTTCACACATGCCGCTGGAGCAGACAAGAAGGTTGAAATTCCAGCCTACCTTCGGGTTCCCAAAGGCACGAAACCAGCGTCAGGCTGGCCGGTGTTGCTCTTCATCTGCGGCCTGGATGCTTACCGGACAGACCACACCAACAGGACGGACGCGCACATCAAGGCAGGCTTCGCTGTCCTCAGCGTCGAAATACCAGGCACAGGCGACTCACCTGCAGCGCCAAACGACCCCGAGTCTCCAGATCGCCAATGGAGTAGCGTTCTCGACTGGATTTCTGCCAACAAGTAGTAGTACGGCCTCGACGACCAGAAAATTGTCGCCAGAGGTGTCAGCACGGGAGGCTACTACGCCTTCCGCATCGCTCACACCCACGCCGATCGGCTCCTCGCATCAGTCGGCCAAGGCGGGTGGAGCCATCGTATGCTTGAGCCGGAGTGGATTCGAGCGATGAACCATATGGAAGATCCGTTCGCTCTCGCCGATGCTATCGCCTACAAGTTTGGCTACGGCAGTGTCGATGAGCTCGTCGCCGATGAGCCGAAGCAGAAATTCAGCCTGGAGGACAATGGACATATCCTAGATAAGCCGTCGTGTCGGCTTTTCATCGTCAACGGCTTGGAGGACTCCATCTTTCCGATCGAGGATAGCATTCTCGTTGCTGCGAGGGGGAGGATGAAGGACGTCCGCTTTATGGAGGGCAAGGGTCATATGGGCAATCCTGGTGCGGCGGAGATTATCATTGAATGGATCAATGAGGTCGTTTCTGGATCAGAGACAGAGCGAAAGACGTTCAAAGCATAGCTGTTGTGTTGTGTGAGCAGTGCTTGATTCGGGTCTTGTTTTAGCAGGTCAAGATATAATGATATAGGGAAGTAATGAAGTTGATTGTCAAATTGTCGAATAGAAACGGCATAATGTACCTGTACTCAACGTGAAATATTCATTGCCTCAACATTGGGAGCGCTTTGTTGGCTCTGCGGGTCACTGCTGTGACCACTTGCCAGCGGCTTTGCAGATCGGGTATCAATGCCATTGT
>JAABUW010005906.1_pt1 | contig 15648 bp, 13 predicted proteins | sample 5560081 | NCBI WGS metagenome assembly JAABUW01 (sample SAMN10711882, study PRJNA513363) | rock metagenome | isolation source: Antarctica rocks | place: Antarctica: Victoria Land, Knobhead sud | reverse complement strand
TGCGAATGCTAAATCAAGTACTGAGCTTGACTGATCTGAATAGCTGTGATATGTGTCTATATCAGAAGTGTTAATCAGGTCGCATTTATGTAAATTTACCCACTTTATTAACGCTTTCGTTCTAATAGAGTTTGAAATTTTTGCGTTTCATCAGCTATGATGTGCATTAAAGTCTTCGACGATAATAACTTTTTGCTCAGAATTTAGCATAACTTTTGCTAATTCTCGCTCAATCGTGTATAATTGCTCGTCATCTGCGTTTTGTGACTTTTCGTTGTAAATATTGAACAATAAAATTTCTCTCTGAATTTTATTGTTCGCTATTGATATCGCTTGCATATCTTCGCTATTGACTATGTCTGATCTTGATGTGCATGTAAATTTCTTTGCGTTTTTCGCAACAAATATCAGTACTCTGACACGAGTATTCTGAACATTTGATTTGATGCAGATAAACGACGAATGCGAAATTGTTATATTTTCGTCTCTCACTCACGATTCTTGTAGTATAACAATGTCTGTCTTGTTTTTCGCAAATTTCATGCATGCATGCATAATTTGCGTTGACCTTGCGCAGTTGTGCTGTAGAATTCGAATATTCGACGTGTTTGCAAAGCTTTCATCATTTGCATTGTTTTGTGACATTTTGAATGCAATACTCATTACAATTTCGTGACTAGATGATCTTTTTGTGAGCTAATAAACTGAGCTGTCTGATATGTTTTGCACATTGCGCTATTTGCGAAGTGCGCATTTTGACAGTTGCAACATCTAGAAATCGTGTGATTGCATGATTGCTCGTCTTTGCACGTAGGTAATTGACATTTATGATTTCAGATCTGATGATTTCGCTCGCAGTACAAGCATCTTGATGATCTGTTGCATTTGTTCTGCAAATGCTCGAATGTTTGACATTTTTGACATTGATCATTTGATCGATAGTCTCGATATTCGACTGTTTGATATGTCGATTTCGCAGCTAAGAGTCGTTTTTTCAGATGTCTTTGCGCTTCTGCTTCGATTTTGAACGTCAGTATCATCGAAGCATGATTCTTTCTTGCTTTATTTTCACCTTTTGATAATCATATTGAATTGATTATCAGCTTCAATTCAGGATTGTACTTCTCTAGCTCGGTTCTCAGATATTTCATTCCGATTTTCATGTTGAAGATTTCAATTTTCAGACTGTGTATGACTATTTTGTGTCATTTCTCATCTTTCTTAATGCTTTTAACATCAAAAACATGCTTTCATATTGCTCTTTGCGCTAGTAAGACGTCTGCGATGTATTTTTTCAAGATCGTCAAAGCAATGTTGTTTCTCTTTAGCGTTTTGACTATCATGACGACTCTTAGATCGATTTTCGCCTTTTTCAATGCATTATTCATCGAATCTCGCATTTTCATCGTCTTCAACGTTCAGTTCTCATTTTTGAGATTGACAATGAGTCTTCTTTTGCAATACGATATTTCTTGTGATTTTGGCGAGAATTTCTTGGTAACCAGGTTTCATTCGTCTGCATTTGCATTTGCATTTGCATTTGTGTTTGCATTTGCATTTGCATCTGTGACTTGAGCTGCTTTTTGCGCATATGTGAGCTTCTGCGTTGGTTTTTGCGAATTTTGCATGACTTGCGACGTTTGCGAAACCTGCGTCTTCTGCAAGGTTTGCGAATTCTCTGTCATTTGCTTTGCATTGATTTTCTTTTTGATGTCTTCAGCATTTTGTTGAACCAATTGTAGAATGATCTTCAGTTTGTTGTTTGTTTGACTTTGAAGTTGATCTATTTGCTTCTGAATCGAGTTTTCTATGCTTTCATCGCATGCTCTTTGAATGTAGGTTAAACTATGACTTATAGTCTCTTTCTGTTCTGATATTGCTTGTCTTAGCTGACTGACTGCGAATTCAATTCTTTCGCGCAGCCTCTTTACCTGCATCTCTTTAGAGGTGACATCGTAGCACTTGCTTGTATCAACTTCGATGCTAGCTTCTTTTTGCGAACTTTTCATCGCTTTTCGCTTTTTCATTTCTTTGAATTTCACAATCGCTCATGTTTGCTCTTTTTGCTGCGAGTTCGCATTTCGCAGATTGGTTGTATTCTTGTCGTTATGCGCGTTTGCATGTGAATTTAGCATCAATGCATCGAGTGAACTAAACATGTATTGCGTTTTTCTATTTACTGATGTGAGCGATTTTTGTTGACTGCAAAATAAATCGACAATGTCGTTCTGCAGTTGTTTGCTTGTTGATGAACTCATGCTAAGTTCGTTTCATAGATCTGTTTCAATCTCTATCGTTGACTTTTTGATTTCTATCGTCGACGTTTTGAGTTCTGACGCTGAGCTATTGCTTCTACTGAGTTTCGCGTTACTATTCGCGAAACGAGGCGAGAAAGAGCGCATAAAGCGACTCTTTATATTTCTTTTCATAAAGAGTTTTTCCGAGTTTCAGACTTCGAGCTTCTAGAAAATTCACTTGACATCACTTAAATATCTCTTTAACCTCTTACTCAGAGCGTTTCACGTAGGCAATAACTTTAGTGTAGAGATTTCCCAATTTCTATTTCGAAACCTGCAATAGATCGTCTTCTATTAACGACTTATGTCAGACGAAAATGGTATAAATCTAGCCTGCAAGAGTCTAGATTACTCTTTTTGATAGAAAATGCTTGACGCAATTGCTTTATATTTCAGGTATCAAAGTAGTCGCGTTACCTCGCTCAGAATAGTAACGACTGACCTCGACTTATTGTCTTGCGCATCAAGAAAAGGTAAAACAGATAGTGATTTGATAAGAAATGCTCTACTTCTCTGAAACAACGTTGTTCTCTGCGCGATCTTCAAGCGCAAAGAGGTTCGATTTCGATTTTTGCGTCAGTACGCAGTCTTCTGTGTTGTTCTAAAGTCGCTTGACGACTTGTTCTTTTCGTGTGAGTTTGCTCTTCGATTTATCAATCAAATTACTGTCTGAATTGATGATTCTTTCTTCTGCGTTTATTTATATGCTAGTCATCATGTTGAATCTCTTCGATTTTCTAGTGAAATGCGTAAGCTCATACTTTTCTGATGCAAACGTTACGTCATGAATGCAAGCTCATTTCGCACAGACGTTGTATGCTTTGCTCAATGTTCTGCAAATTTTTTCAGTGAATCTGTTGTAAACTAGAATGTTAATATCATTTATGAAGTCAAGCACTTCGATTTTAATTCTCAATGCTTCGCATTTTTCGATTAAACTTGCAATAAAGAATAGAAAGAGAATCAATGAAATGAAGAATCTCTGCAATATGTCTGCGTTTATCTTGCGTATGTTACTCATTTGTTCATCAAATATTAGCAACGTTTCTCAATTCTTTAGAAAGCTGCATGTTCATTTGATTATGTAGCTTAACATTCTTTTCATTTTCAGCGTATGCAGAAGTCTGACGTGTGAGACTTGATTGAATGCTTTGATGATGTTTAAGCTTAGCATGAAGATCACATATTTGATTTCACAGTTTCATACTGTGTGAACTTGATTTATTAGTAAATCTAACATCAAGATCATGAATCATTTGCATCTCGCTCTCATTTGAGCATTTGATAGCATGCAATGAGTCTCGACTATGTCACTCAGTCTTTTGATCATGATCAACTTCAGCATTTTACTCATGATATCAAGCAAAGCAATGAATCAATACATCTTTGAATCAATATAGTTGCTTTTTCTTGATTTGTGTAATACTATTGTCTGAGTCTTTTTGAACTGCTTCAAAGATACTTGTGTATTATGCATGCATTGAATAAACTCGTCAGTACTGAGATCAGTGTTATGATTCTAGTCTTCGTCTATTCTTCGTCTAGTCTTCGCCTAATTTCATTCTAATCGAGTCTAGCGAAAATCTGACCTAAAGATGATATCATTGAAACTCTGCATCATATGTGTAAGACGTCAACTCAATCAAGCCTAGCACAGAGCTGAGAAACATACATATAAGAATCGAGTTCTTTTCTGTAAATACTTTTCTTTCTTAGCATTTATCTATTAGTTAAATGACACTCATATGACTCGCTCTATGCTGATTTCTAACAGTAGATAAATGCTAATCAACTACTTTGCTATCGACGTGTAGATGATACGAAATAATCTACTTCGTTCATTCAGAAAATTCGCAAGAAATTCTTCGAATTACTTTCATCAAAACACATCTTCAAATTTACTCAAATTTATCAAACCAACCACTCAACCTTCTCACAATCTATCTATCTTTACCTTCAATTTCTCACAATGACACGTGACTCTGAATCAGTCGAGTCATGAACAGCTCGTCTGCTTAGAAGCACTGCTAATAGACGAGTTTCTCTTATTTCTTTCAATGCTTCAGCGAGATCTCAGAATGTCGCTATCTCATGAGACATCAACACAAGTCAACAACTTCGTCAATGAGCTATCGATTAGTCAGACGAGATCATCAAGATGCTGATCGAGCTAAGAGATCAACAAGACATGACTTTGAAACTCAACAAGCAATGAATTGATGTTCAAGTTGATCACATCAAGAGACTTGATGAGCTAAAGATCAATCAAATGACAATAGACACTCAAGAAGAGATTATCATCAAACTACAAGAGAAAGTCTTGAGTCTAAAAAAGAAACAACGTTCAGCGAATCAGTCTCGATCTCGTCAATCTACTGAATCTCGAGTTTCTACGAAATCTCTACCTCGTCAATCTATCGAGAATCATACTCGACGTGAGTTGTTCATTCTATTCAATAATGATCATCACAAGTCTTTCAAGTTTTTGAACTCATCTGTATTCATCGACGAAGATGAATCAACATGAAATAGCTGAAGAGTCAAGATGAACGACAAGCTTCAGACAAATGTCGATCACTTCGATAATGAGAATATCTGTATTGTCTATGTGATATTTAGACTAGAAGATGATACTGCTGAACATATTTTCGCTTAACGTTATCATGATGCTTCGCATTCTTACATCTTGATCTACGAGCTATTTGAGCATCTGAAAGAAATATACGATGAACTAAATAGAAATCGAAAGTGTCGTCGTGAGTACAACGTTCTGAGACAAACAGACAAGCTTTTCAACGTCTTTTACTTCAACTTTATGAAGCTATTCAGCTATCTAGACTACGATGATTGCACTCTGATGAACGATCTTCAGAATAAGATCAACAATCACTTGCAGAATGCTCTGTCAGTATGTCTTGAAGACTTCACTTCACTTCATTGTCTCAAGATCTTTCTTCAAGATGTGAATAATAAACAGCGAGTCAACTATCAGCTACGCAGTCAGCTTTGCACTGTCACTGTCAAAGTTACTGTCGTACCTGATAAATGTGTTGCTACTTCATTGTCAGTGATGACTTTGATAATTGATTATGTTAAGTCTATTCTCTCTTCTATCTTCAAGTCAGCAAAATCGTCTATCATCTGCTATACTTGCAAGACTTCGAGTCATTTGTTCAAGAATTGCTCTCAGAACAAGATCAACACTTCTGCATCTCATGCATTCATTCTTCGTCTACATGAAATCGTCATTTCAAAGAATAAGAAGAATGAGAAAATTTCTTCTTTCGAAGATAACGAGACAAAAAACTAGAGACTTTCATCAAAGACGCGATGAAAGAGATGTTAATTTCTTCAATGATGAGCATGTCAGATGATTCTTTTGCTTCTGAATCTTTGACTACTGAATGTGTACTTTCTAGCAATGAAATTAGTTACTCATTGAAGTCATTAATAGACATTGAAGCTGCTGACTATTCGTTCATTGATGAAGTGATTGCGCAGATTGTTTGTAATCAGTTGCAAATCGAGTCTCTGACTTTGATCAAAGCGAAGTCAATTCGAGAATTCAACGGTCACTATGCTAAGAAACTCATTACTCATGTCATTTATTTGAATCTAACTGTTCAAGATCATATGATTGACACAGCTTCTATGTTGATCACTCAATTAAATCAACATCAAATGATTCTTGAAAAAACCTGAATGAACAAAATCGGCCTAGTAATTGATATGCAAATCAATTTTCTTTGATTTTCGAATTTCATTCTTAATTCGAAATCGATTGTTCTACTCACAAGCAACAAGATAACTACGAAGCAAAAGAGTTTGACTTCTACTCATATATTGAAGAGATCTTTCACTATCTCTCAACTCAGTCTGAAATCACTCTCTTTCAGTCAGTTCAATGAGAAGTCAGTTAAACTAATTGAACAGTTAAAACCGCGCGACGCGGCTTTAACTAGCGTCAAAATTCCTAAATCAACGTCAAGTTCAATGAACATAGCAATGATAAAGACAGCGACATATAGAATGTTAGTCAAACGATCAGATGTCAAGATCTTTGCTGTTATCATCTTGAAAATCGATCGACTCATAACTACAGTCAAAAACAAGTCTGAAGAAGTGAATCTGCATGAGCTTTTCCACGCTGAAGCTTTTAAGCAAGTCAAGATCAAGCTTTTCTCTGAATATCACGACTATCTAAACATTTTCGATCGAGCAATGATCAATCAGCTATCATTGCATCGTTTCTATGATCACAAAATTGAGTTGATCAATGAAGAAATGTCTTCGCGAAGCAGACTATATCAGATGTTTAATCACAAGCTTTAGAAGATAAAGAAGTACCTGATCAAACATCTGAACAAAGAATTTATTTTCTTCAGCTTCGCATCATACGTCTCGCTCATCTTGTTCATTGAAAAGAAAGACGAAAGTCTGCGTTTCTGCGTCGATTACAGAAAGCTCAATGCTTTGATCAAACGAGATCACTACTCTTTGTCATTGATAGACGAGACTCTCGCTCGTATACAAGAAAGCAAGTATCTGACTCAATTGAACATCATTGTCGCGTTCAACAAGCTACGCATGCATTCAGGTAGCGAAGATTTGACTATCTTTATTACCTTCTTCAACTCATACAAATATCATGTAATGCTCTTCAAATTAATCAACGAATTGACGTTCTATCAACATTATATGAACGACGTATTGTTCAAATATCTACATCAGTTTTGTCAGATTTATCTAGATGACATTATTATCTACAGCAAGATCTTGAAGAAACACAAGCAACATGTATGATTAATCTTGAATAGATTACGAGAAGCTGATTTACAGATAGACATTGATAAATGCGAGTTTCATGTTCAGAAAATCATCTTTTTAGAACTTTTGATGTCAATCGAGAGACTTAAGATGAATTCACGAAAGATGCAAGCAGTCATTGATTGATCTACACTCAATAATCTCACTCAGATGCAGTTCTTCATTGACTTCTGCAATTTCTATCGACACTTCATCAAGAACTTTTCGAAGATTGTTCGTTCAATGATTCAACTCACTCAAAAGAAGATCATATTTGAATGAAACAAAGTCTGTTAAACTGCATTCAATCACATGAAGAGACGTATGACTGAGACTTCTATACTTCGTCACTTTGATCAGACTCGCGATTTCATTCTTGAAATTGACTCATTCAACTACGTCAATGATGAAGTTCTATCTCAATATGATGATAAAGATGTTCTACATTCGATTGTCTTTTATAGCAAGAACATGTCTTCTGCTGAATGCAACTACAAAATATATGATAAGAAACTGCTGATCATAATTTAAGCTTTTGAACACTGACGACTTGAACTGAAGCTGATCAACATTTCTATCAAGATGTTCATCGATCATCAAGCGCTCATCTCATTGATGAAAGACAAGAAGCTGAGTCGACAACAGATGCATTGAGTTCAGAAGCTAGCTGACTTCAACTTCAAGATAATATATTGATCTGACAAACAAAACATTAAGATCGATGCATTAACTCGTTGAGCTGACTTCGTGCCTAGAGATTTCAACGATGAACGCGTTCAATATCAAAGAACTACTATTCTGACATTGAATCAAATGAAGATCACTGATCTAGAGAAGAATAACAATCAATCAATTTATAAACAAGTTCTTGACGTGAATGAAATCAACGAGAATTGTACACTACTTCGCAAAGTAATAGCAAGAGACGAAGCACAATATGAAGATATCAAATTGAAGAATTGTTGAACTCAGAATGAAATCTTGTTTCATGATAGTCAGCTATGAGTCTCGTTCAACGAACTTCTACAAATGAATCTGATTCGTGAGATACATGATCAATCGTTGATTGATCATTCTGAAATTCTTAGAACAGTGAAGATCATAAAGCGAAATTACTATTGATCTTCTATGCGAAAAACGATGAATCAATATATTTGAAACTGCTACGTATGTCAACGTTCAAAGACATCAAGAGATAAATCAAATGACTTGCTTCAATCTCTATCTATATCTGAACAGCGATGACAGAACATAGTCATGAACTTCATTATCAATTTATCTGATTTGTACGACTACAACGCTATTCTGACTGTCATCTGCAGATTGTTGAAAGAAAGACATTATATCTCTTGCATCACTGATGATGAAGATATCACAGTCGAAAAGACAGCTGAAATGTTGCTTCAATGAGTATATTGAACTCATGATTTATCAAGCTTCATTGTATTCGATCGAGATTCTTAGTTCATCTTCATTCTTTGAAAGTTTCTTTGCAAACGACTGAGCATTTCTCTTCGATTGTTCATCGTCTATCACTCTCAGATCAACGATCAAAGCGAACGAGTCAATCAGAATGTCGAGCGATATCTTCGTTTCTTCTGTTCATACATGCAGAACGACTGATTTAAGTAACTACTCATGATTAAGTTTGTTGACAATAACGTCTTGTCTTCAGCCATTTTCTTGACTTTCTTCTTCATGAACAAGAACTTTTACCCTCATATGAGCTTCGATCTTGACATCATCGAGTATAAAAGCATTCGCGAACGTCTGCAGATTGCTTGAGTCGAAGATATATTTGATCACATGAATAAGACACTGATCTTCGCTCGCGAAGCTCTGATCAAAACACAGAAACAAATGATGAATCAAGCTAACAAGCATAGAAAGAAGATCAATTACAAGATCAAATCAAAGATGTTTCTGAACAAACGAAACATTGTTACAGCGAGACTCTTCAAGAAATTGAATGACAAGATGCTCAATTTTTTTCAGATCACAGACTTTGTTGACTCATTCTATAAGTTGAAACTATCAGAGACTATGCGTATACATGACGTATTTCATTCAGAGCTTCTTTGTTCTGCCGTTGATGATTTTCTGCCTGGTCAAAAGAATGAACCTTCGAAATCAATAGTGATAAACGATGAAGACGAATGAAAAATCAACAATATATTGAACTTTCGACGATATCAAAGACGACTTCAATATCGAGTCAAATAAAAGAGTTATGACAACGATCTCAACTGATATAACGCTGATGATGACGAGTTTATGAACGCTCAAGAGATGATTGATGAATTTCATACCAGATATTCAAGAAAAGCGCATTAAGAAACAACATTCATGCAAACATGAATAGTCAAGAAAAGAGAGTAATGTTACGATTCTAGTCTTCGTCTATTCTTCGTCTAGTCTTCGCCTGATTTCATTCTAATCGAGTCTAGCGAAAATCTGATCTAGAGATGATATCATTGAGACTCTGCATCATATGTGTAAGACGTCAACTCAATCGAGCCTAGCACAGAGCTGAGAAACACACATATAAGAATCGAGTTCTTTTCTGTAGATACTTTTCTTTCTTAGCATTTATTTATTAGTTAAATGACACTCATATGACTCGCTTTATGCTGATTTCTAACAATCAGTTCTGCAAGACTCACTTGAAGTGCTCTGTTTGAAATATCTGAAGCACTCAACGCTTTGTCTGCTTTTACTCATTTGATTGTTTGCTTCACTTCATCTTCTGTGATGCGTGAATTAAATGAGACTGTCAAAGATATGAATGATTCTGCGATGTCATTGACATTTGTTTAAGAAGATAAGAGAAAGAACTTTTCTTGCAGTATCTCAGTTTTTTTCTCGAACGTCATTGTTATATGATCAATGTCGCTTTGCTTCAGTGACAAAAGCTGAGAAAGCTTTTTAGATAGCTGACTTTTGATTCTAGCTCATTTTGCAAAGCATCATATCAATTTAAGTGCTTTGCTCAACTTATGCATTTGTATTCTGAAGTGTGCACATTTCGTTTGTTGAATGATCTTGTTTTTATGATCGTTGTGCTTCAGATATTCATTTCACGCTTCTAATGTGTCTTATGTTTTTCATATGATTTGCAGTCATCTTGATTTTATTACTACTTTGAAGCAGCTTTGATTTCAAAAGTCTCTTGCTTAATTTGATGACTTTGTCAAGAAGATAAATTTCTTGATAATCTTCTGTAACACTCTGATAATCTTACACACTTTGTCATTCATCATAGTCTTATTGTCTAAAGAGCATTTCAAAGATCAGAATGTAGATATGAAAACTTAACTTAATGATCAGTTTATGCACAACATCAACAGTATAAACTATTAAATTGTTATTTCAATTATGAAGAATTTCAAGATGACAGCAAGAATGATGATGAAAATGAAACTTTTAAAATAGTTTAAAATGACAAGAACACTCATTCTTTAACATGTAATCATCATGAACAAATTTGATACATAGTTTCAGTCTTATCATCTTAATTGCATGCAGCAGTTTTCTATCTCAAAGAATTTTGTTCACTTAACACACATAGCATAGTTATTTCTTATAAGTCAATTTAATTAATGTTATAAAAATGTATAAATTTATTATGATTTGATTTGATTTGATTTGAATTCATACACTTTTGTGACATCAATTTAAGTTCAACTTATGAGAAAAACTATGCTATGTATATTGAATGAACAAAACTTTTTGAGAAAGAAAATTGCTCATTGACTACATGATGACTTCACATCATTGAAACAATAAAATTAACATTATGTTATCAGTAATGAATCTATAGCTTCTATTCAGCGCATGATGCTTAAGTAAACTCTTGATAAAAGTGTCTGTGCTGTTTAATTATGATGCATCATCTTTGCTTTGCTTTTCATTAATAATATTCTACACAACAATGCTTTGATTCTCGATCTTTGATCATGAAGTTGATTTCATTGCACTCATGATGCTCATGATTATAGTGTCAAAAACTGCGTTCTCTTGCTTAATGATTATTACTCATTGAGTAGAGAAATATGTGACAAAAGAAAGATATGCATGATGAGAAGATAAAGTATGATTGTATTAAATAATTCTTTTCTTCTCTTGACTTAATTTATATCATGTAAACGTTGAATAAATTGTTAGTATAAACATGCAATTGCAATCATTCAATGTTTGACTCTGATCAATAAAAAAGAATGCATTCTGATTGTTTTCTTGCACTCTTAATTTTTCATGCAGATAGATGTATGACTTGATGTCAAGTAAAAAAGATGAGTTTAAGCTCTTTCAATATATCAGTGTGATCAATGAGTCATTACTTCTTCAAGCACATGTAATTTCAATTCTCAGATTCATCATTTGAAATCATTATTCTATCTAATATCTTTTCATCAATTACTTGATGATATTGTCAATGTGATGAAAATGTTTCAGTATATTGATGTGATCAATGAATCATCACTTCTTTGATCACTTGCAATCATAATTCTCAGACTATGCATCTGAGTTGTTTAATTACTAGTAATATCTTTTCATCTTTTACTAACATTAACATGTTATTAATCTTTCTCATAGATTGATTATAACTGTTAGAGAAAATGTTGTTGCATGAGTGAAAACTCTGCATAACAATTTATCAAAAATATGTTGCATATATTGCATGCAACATACATAAAACATGATTTCTATGCTAATTTCTCTCTTAGAGAGAGATAGTTTCTCGCAGCAGATTCACAGTTCAAGATAAGCAAAATCTCTCACTGCTCAGATTTTAACAGTTTACTTCTTAAGCATGAGTCACAGATGTTTCGTCAGCAATATGCATATGTATCACAGTTGATTTCTTCTTTAATCACATTAACATGCATTACTGTTCTTTCAAACTATACAGATGATATTTTCAACTAAAGATTGACTTTATCATCAAAACATTCAAGAATCAGAACTCAGTGAAGAGATGAAATTCTTAAGATTGACAGTCATCATCATTGTATATCACGTCTTGCAGACACTCACTTCACTTGAAAGTGTGCAATTCATCTGTTTTATGTTATTTGTAAAGATCTTTCTCATGCAGATTGATCATGTTTTGCAGAAATGTTCATATGCTACACTTTTAATCAGACAGTGTAGTTCAATCATTCTCTATTAATTTTCTTGTGTTTCTCTTCTTTTAATGAAGTTTTCTCATTAATATATCACTCATGTATAAAATGTCTGTGTCTAAACATTTATTAAACGATATTAACAAGATTCTTGAGTTTGTTCATGTCAAACTTAATGAATCTCATGAGTTGCTTATGTTGTAGTAACAAACACACAGTCTTAACAAGATTTATACATAGTTAGCATGTAAATTTAAAGAATGTTCATGATTTAAGTTCTTTCTGCTAATCATTCTCAACAGATTAAATGCAAGAGTATTTTGTCTCAATTCTTATCATTATGATGATGAGATACTAAATTGAATGATTTTCATAAGCGATTTTTCTTGTAGTTCTGCATTCTATTTGACTTTCTCATTTGCATGCAGATTGCTTGTAACATGCACATTGAGATTATCAAAGTCTGTGCAATCGCGAAAATTCTACATGCAATCAATGCACAACAAAAAGAAAACATCACAAAAAAAGAGATTTTGCATTGTGAACAGCAATCTATCGAAGCATATGATACATTAAATCGATTGACAAGTTATAGAGCACAATCATATGATCAAAACAAGCTTTCATTCGACTCAATAGCTTCATAGATGACTGCGTCGCAAGTCAAAAAGTGAAAATCGAAATTTTTCGCGCTCATGCAGACCAAAATCGACGGCGAAACGAGAGTTCATCAACGCAGAAGAAAGAATCATCAACTCAGACAGTAACTTGATTGATAAATCGAAGAGCAAACTCACATGAAAAGAACAAGTCATCAATCGACTTCAGAACAGCACAGAAGACTGCGTACTGACGCAAAAATCGAAATCAAACTCTTTTGTGTTCAAAGATCACACAGAGAAAAATCTTGTTTCAGAGAAGTACAGCATTTCTTATCAATTCACTATCTGTTTTACCTTTTCTTGATGTGTAAGACAATAAGTCGAGATCAGTCGTTACTATTCTGAGCGAGATAACATGACTACTTTAATACATGAGATATAAAGCAATTGTGTCAAGCATTTTCTATCAAAAAGAGTAATCTAGACTCTTGCAGACTAGATTTATATCATTTTCATCTGACATAAGTTAATAATAGAAGATGATTTATTGCAGGTTTTAAAATAGAAATTGAGAAATCTTTACACTAAAGTTACTGTCTACGTGAAACGCTCTGAGTAAGAGATCAAAGAAATATTTAAGTGATGTCAAGTGAATTTTCTAGAAGCTCAAAGTTTGAAACTTGAAAAAACTCTCTATGAAAAGAAATATAAAGAGTTGCTTCATGCACTCTTCTTTTTCTCATTTCGCAGACATTAACGCAAAACTCAGCGAAAGCAATAGCTCAACGTCAGAATTCAAAAAGTCAACGTTAGAAGTTGAAACAGATTTATGAGATGAACTTAGCATGAGTTCATCAACAAGTAAACAACTGCAGAACGACATTATCGAGTTATTTCGCAGTCAACAAAAATCGCTCACATCAGCAAATAGAAAAACGTAATACATGTTTAGTTCACTTAATGCATTGATGCTAAATTCACATGCAAATGCGCATAACAACAAGAATACAATCAATCTGCAAAATGCAAATTCGCAGCAAAAAGAGCAAACATGAGCGATTGTGAAATTCAAAGGAATGAAAAAGCGAAAAGCGATGAAAAGTTTGTAAAAAGAAGCTAGAATCGAAGTTAGTACTAGCAAGTGCTACAATGTCATCTCTAAAGAGATATAAATAAAAAGACTGCGCGAAAGAATTGAATTCGCAGTCAATCAGCTAAGACAAGCACTATCAGAACAGAAAGAGACTATAAATCATAGCTTAATCTACATTCAAAGAGCATGTGACGAAAGCATAGAAAACTCGATTCAGAAGCAAATTGATCGACTTCAAAGTCAAACAAACAACAAACTAAAGATCATTCTACAATTGATTCAACAAAATGCTGAAGACATCAAAAAGGAAATCAATGCAAAGCAAATGACAGAGAATTCGCAAATCTTGCAGAAGACGCAGGTTTCGCAAACGTCGCAAGTCATGCAAAATTCGCAAAAATCAACGCAGAAGCTCACATATGTGCAAAAAGCAGCTCAAGTCACAGATGCAAATGCAAATGCAAACACAAATGCAAATGCGAATGCAAATGCAGGCGAATGAAACCTGGTTACCAAGAAATTCTCGTCAAAATCACAAGAAATATCGTATTGCGAAAGAAGACTCATTGTCAATTTCAAAAATGAGAACTGAACGTTGAAGACGATGAAAATGCGAGATTCGATGAATAACGCATTGAAAAAGGCGAAAATCGATCTAAGAGTCGTCATGATAGTCAAAACGCTAAAGGAAAACAACATTGCTTTGACAATCTTGAAAAAATACATCGCAGACGTCTTACTAGCGCAAAGAGCAATATGAAAGCATGTTTTTGATGTTAAAAGCATTAAGAAAGATGAGAAATGGCACAAAATAGTCATACACAGTCTGGAAATCGAAATCTTCAACATGAAGATCGAAATGAAATATCTGAGAATCGAGCTAGAGAAGTACAACTCTGAATTGAAGCTGATAATCAATTCAATATGATTATCAAAAGGTGAAAATAGAGCAAGAAAGAATCATGCTTCGACGATACTGACGTTCAAAATCGAAGCAGAAGCGCAAAGACATCTGAAAAAACGACTCTTAGCTGCGAAATCGACATATCAAACAGTCGAATATCGAGACTATCGATCAAATGATCAATGTCAAAAATGTCAAACATTCGAGCATTTGCAGAACAAATGCAACAGATCATCAAGATGCTTGTACTGCGAGCGAAATCATCAGATCTGAAATCATAAATGTCAATTATTTATGTGCAAAGATGAGCAATCATGCAATCACATGATTTCTAGATGTTGCAACTGTCAAAATGCGCACTTTGCAAATAGCGCAATGTGTGAAACATATCAGACAGCTCAGTCTATTAGCTCACAAAAAGATCATCTAGTCACGAAATTGTAATGAGTATTGCATTCGAAATGTCACAAAACAATGCAAATGACGAAAGCTTTGCAAACACGTTGAATATTCGAATTCTACAGCACAATTGCGCAAGGTCAACGCAAATTATGCATGCATGCATGAAATTTGCGAAAAACAAGACAGACATTGTTATACTACAAGAATCGTGAGTGAGAGACGAAAATATAACAATTTCGCATTCGTCGTTTATCTGCATCAAACCAAATGTTCAGAATACTCGTGTCAGAATACTGATATTTGTTGCGAAAAACGCAAAGAAATTTACATGCACATCAAGATCAGACATAGTCAATAGCGAAGATATGCAAGCGATATCAATAGCAAACAATAAAATTCAGAGAGGAATTTTATTGTT
>JAABUW010005905.1_pt1 | contig 15650 bp, 8 predicted proteins | sample 5560081 | NCBI WGS metagenome assembly JAABUW01 (sample SAMN10711882, study PRJNA513363) | rock metagenome | isolation source: Antarctica rocks | place: Antarctica: Victoria Land, Knobhead sud | reverse complement strand
CCGTTGGAGTCGGGTCAGAGCCGGGTCAGGATGGTTGCAAATGTTGCTGTTGCTACGAAGTAAGGGAACGATTAGGGAATGACAGTGCTTCTGGACTTGGAAGAATACGTCTCTGCTCATGGCTACTTAGACATACGAAGTGCACTTCTCAAACATGCCTGCATCATTGCGATCATTGATGCAACAACGTTTAAGCTTGACTGACTTAGAACACTGTATTTCTCTTCAGTTACTAAGGAAATGAAAGCCTTAGCTAGGTCAGAACGACACCGGAGACTCACTTCCTAGTATTCTGTCGACATCTCCACTCGCCATGCCTAGTCAGCGCCACATGGTGGGTTAGTAACCCAAAATTGATGGTCCCATTGAGCCCATCATTGATGTATTGCGCACAGTCAGCACTACCCTATCATCAAGGCTGATGATTTTTAAAAGAACTCCCTGCGGAACACCGACACTATTTCTCTAACAATCTGGTCTATATTTCTTCACAGAACATGGCGTGACTTATTTGGGCGAATTTCGTGGCGGCCGATCTGTCTCATGACAGAATACTTATTGCCAAGTTTCAAGCATGACAATAAATGAAATACATGGCCAGAGAGAAGAATCTAGCCAGGTACCTTACGAATAGGTGTTCTAGCGCTGAAATTGCATTATTGAGCTGCGAACTTAGTCAGCCGTACTTGGCTTCCTGATAGCCGAGCCAGGTCAACCAAAGGGTTCTTCAAAGATCCGGCAGACGGCTCTATCGATCGTGCAGTGTCAGCGATTGGTCTCAACTTTTGGCCGACTATACCGGCCAGGACATCGGAGAGCTTCGGTAAGCCTGCAATATCCGCCTCCACACTTACGGGTGAATTGCGCAGCGTATGCAGGGATCTCGGAATAATTCCCATTATCCATTCCATAAAAACCCCCTGCCTCGATGACGGCAACGCTGTACGAAGAGTTTAAAGCTAGTCTATGAGCGACCGCCAGACCGGCGGTACCGCCTCCAATCACCACATAGTCGTAAGTCACAGGAGTGTCAGGGATCCCGAAGTGAGAACCGATGAGCTGAGTAGCTGCCAGGCTTTCCGAATAGCTACGTGCCGCTGTGCAAAAGCACGATGCCCACAGCAGCTCCCGCATGAGGAGATGCCTCAGGGGCTGCATTCTCGGAGACTTAGGCATTGCTGTGCAAAAGGCCAGAGGTTGCAGCGTGACAGGGAACGGTGCGGCGAGATTGCCAGTAAGTGGCAGAGAATTTAAGTCACGCTGCAATATTTTGAAGTCCTGGCGCAACTAACTGTGTTCGGACCGCTCCGGTTGTGGATATGCGCTCAGCTGGGACATGAAACTCTCTCTCCGCTGTCATGCAGCTGCGAGCGCTCGGAATCCTATGCCTGTCCCACGTAAAGTATGTGGGAAGAATTAGTTGCAGGCCCGTGTTGCTTTTTCAGCCAAATATGTAGGCGGCATGCGAGCAGTAGTGGCTGGGATGGACTCTGGGTTCCAGGCAACCCATTCTAGGCAACCACGTCCAAGCGGCGCATGAAACGTTATTACCGGATTACGTCAAGGCGATCCTTTCAAGTATAAGGGATGCATGCAATGCAGCTATCTCGAACCCTGAGTGGCCCATGGAACGTTGGCGTTTCGAATGGCTTGCATGCAATAGCGAATAACGATATCCCGGCAAGGCTGTCTTGTGCAACGTTTGTATCAAGCTTCAAGAGAGATGGCGCGGCCCGCTAAGCGTAAGCGCACTAGCGCCGGCTAATAAACTCGGCCCTCTCACCGCCTCGTCGGACAAGGCGGTAGGTGAAACAACCCTGGTCAAGCACGACAAATCACCATGCCCCAGCGATCCTCCAACGCAGCTTGCGCACATTATCTTTGCACTGACGTGGATCATTCCTTGAGCTAAGAAACTTCTTTTATGGATAGGCAATTCAACAAGAGTGCGAAGCGACGGATCCCTCCATAGTGTGAAGGTCAACACAATATTGTTCAGCTACTAAGAACGTAATTTTCAGTCATTGTCGTAATGTTACGTGGCATCCGTTGGTCCAAGAGCCCGATTGAAATCTCGGAGGCTCGCGCCCATGAGAGCTTGGAACAACCCAAGCTGCTTTGGCCATCTCACCAATCGCGCCGAGGCTTATTGCGGCTCAGCTCGTCTCGACCCTTCTCGATCATAATCTCGCATTCCAGATCCGACCTCGATTGATTATATGTATCACGGACGGGCAATGTGGACTCCCGGTCTCGCTTCTGACTCAATATTTCCTACCTCGACCCAACTCAGCGACTATCGGCAGCATGCATCATGCCATACAAAATTCGAAGATAGCCTTGAGAGATGACCTGGAGCCCTTCTCGACTGGGCGAGCCCGCTCGACTGTAGTGATTTGCGTCGTCTTCGTCATCTTGGCAACCATCGCTGTAGCCGCTCGTTTCTGGGCGCGACGGATAAAGGGAATGAAACCTGCACTCGACGACTGGCTGGTTGTCATTAGCTTAGTGTTCTATTATCTGTCAGCGATCGAAACAGTGCTGCAAGTGGGCATTGGACGACTAGGCCATCATCTGAACGGGGGAATTACACCAGACCAACTCATCAAGATGGGCAAGGTTCGCCCGATCACTCCTCTTTTCTGTGTTGATGGCAGACCTGATTCGATCTCTTCAAGCTCGGGGCTTTCGGACAATACGCTTACGCTTTCACAATGGGCGCCATTCGATGGTCCATCTGTTCCCTTCTATACCGCATATTCATCACAAAAGGATTGCGTCGGCTCAGTAAGTGAATATTTCAATTGACACTCACCTTTCCACAAATATATCGACATGACCCTGACGTTTCGATGCTCAGTACTCGCGTGCAGCGTCATCAATGTTCTCTGGATCGTCTTCAACATCATCATCATTTCTGTCCGCTGCGTTCCTTTCTCCAAAAACTGGTCATTTACCGAGTCTGGGACCTGTCTGCCCCAAATACCTATCGTAGCAGCTGTTGCAGGATGGGGTCTTGCAATCGAATTGGCTATCTGGTCATTGCCCATACCTGCGTCATGGAGGCTGCAGTTGCCCCGTTCCAGCAAAGTAGCGCTGAGTCTTATCTTCGGACTTGGCATTCTTGACATAGGTGTTGGCATCGGGCGTCTGGTCACGATCTTACAAGTGGATGAGAAGGACCCGACTTGGTCTGAAGTACCCGCATTGGAATGGCTCGCGATCGAGCCAAGTATAGCCATTATAGTCGCATGCTTGATGATATGTCGACCGCTGATAGAAAAGCTTGGGCCTGCGAGCTGGCGGCATTCTTCTAGGAAGAATCATGTCGATGAAGATTACATAAAGCTTGTCGGCCGTAAGCTCGGTCATCTCTCCCGAAACGAAGCCACCTGTGATGGTAGCGCAGCCGGCAGCGTTATCGCTTCTCGGATGGAGCATGACAATCCGCAAAGAAGCGCCATTTATGTGCGGAGGAACTTTGATATAACCGCTGATGATAGGGTGTGAATTACATGGTCTTGAAATGTTATCGAGTTACCAGCTGCAATTATGCAGCTTTGCTACGACGTAGTTATTTCAGTGAAATCACAATTCAGCTGCAAACGATTATGCATTCCGAAGCATAGCCTACGTCTATTGTAACGATCTCCTCATGCTTCATGATGAGACACTAAAATTGCGGATGCTATTTTCAAGCCGCTTGCGCAATGAGGTCCGCAGCCGATTCTGCCACTGCATACATGGGTGCTTGCAGATGTGCCGTGATGGAAAGGGGCATGATGCTAGTATCCACCACGCGAAGTCGATCAACGCCGTAGACGCGACATTGACTGTCCACCACCTTCCCCATGCTTGCGGTACCACCAGCATGAAACCATGACCAAGCTATGGCCTTGATACGTTGATCTAGATCCTCATCCGACGAAGCAGAGTTGATGCGAGGCATGCCTGGCGGCGGCGTCTCATCCACAATGTACTCTTTCATTGATTCCATCGCCTGCAGCGCACAACGCATCCCGGCACGCAGCACCGCGCGATCGTGTTCAGTGGTGAAGTAGCGTGGGTCAATGATGGGACTGTCCGTTCCGCTTTTGGAGGCAAGAGTGACCGTGCCACGAGATGTTGGGGACAAGCAGAGAATTCCTGTGGTGATATGAGTGCCATCCATGGGGGCTACTTCGACCGGCGCTGCTGCCGTGATGCCATACATGACTGTCACCTCGTAGTCTGTGCGCTCGTCGGATTGGAACGTTGTACCGTCGATATCTGCGGCCTTCCGCAGATCTCCATCTGGCGCGGCTGCGGTAGCCATCCAATCCATCGGATTGCCTGTCCCATATTCTGGTTTGTTAAACGCAGGTGAGCCAATCGCGTAGCCTTGATCAGGGTTCTTAAGCTTCCAGACAATGTTTACCGATCCATGATCGTGCAGGTAGTGTCCGACTGGTAAGTCAACGACTTGCTTGATATCAAATTTGGACAGTTCCGTCTGAGGCCCAATGCCAGACAGCATCAGGATTTGAGGGGTCCGTAGTGCACCACAGCTGACGATGACTTCTTTCGCAGCTGCTAGTCGTCGGCCATCGTTGAGCTCAACGCCGACTGCAATACTGTTCTCGATGATAACTCGCTGTACGACAGTGTTTGTCATAACGTGAACACCTTCTAGATTGTAACAAATTGCGGCGTGCTGCCGAGAAGCATTGTGCCAACTCTCGACGAGCTTAGTAACCCCGTTGGGATGGCCGCTGTTCACGTCTGCGTTGAATTGAAGACCCGTAGACAGCAAGGCGTTCCGCACCGGCTCACGGAGGGCGTAGTCCCGACCACCAGAAGAAGTGTGCATAGGACCAGAGAAGCCATGGTGAGATTTATCGCCGTTCTCGTCGTGCCAGTGTTCTGATTTCTTGAAGTAGGGCAGCAGGCCCTCGTATGACCAACGAGGGTCTTCTACCATTCGACTCCACGAGTCGAAATCAGCGGCGTGGCCTCTTGTCCAGGCACCATAATTGACTGCACTACTTCCAGAAACTACTTTGTTCAGCTTGTGATGACGAAGCGTCTATCAATGGAGGGGAGAAGAGCTTACGCAGTCGGCCGCCCCAATTTGGTATTTTCCGGTCCTGGATCTGAGGCTGCGGAGTAGATTGATAGCTATATTCGAGGGGCGTACCATGCAACGTTGGATACAGGACAGGTGATAGAACCGTAGGATTTCTGGACTCATCCGGGCCAGCTTCAAGAAGAGCTACGGACAAGGAGGGAAGCGCTTCGCACAATCTTGCAGCAAGAACACAGCCAGAAAGGCCCCCACCAACGATGACAAAATCGAACTGCTTGTCGAACGCCATGGTTATGAATCCGAGAGTCTGTTAGTAAGAAAATCTTCGAGAATAGTCAAGGAGGAATCGCGAGGGTAGTAGCGTACTAATCACTTGTCTGGGCGGTTCTCACGACAGTAGTGCTTGCGGGCGTCCTGAAGTTCCCTTAGAGGTTCTTGAGCTTCCTAGGTATTCTCTCGCACACACCTAGAACCCGAGGAATGCAAGTTGACGTCATAATCAATCCGTTGCAGAGGCATGCGACGCACATGAGTCGGTAATAGGCGTAATTATTTTCCAGGCGAAGCAGGCTGCAGGATTGCACTTGCATGGGGGGCTTTTCAGCTAATGAGGCGCGGTCTGCAGGGTCTTTTGTGGGACACCAGCGCGGTAATTGCCGGCCTGTAGCCTCCAAGCACCATAGGCTCCGTATCTCGGTTCCTACGCAGGATCGTACTTGCATGTCAGGCAGGTAGGCTTTTCAGCTACTGGGGCGCGGTCTGCGGGGTCTCTGGTATGAACCCGGCGCGATATAGTCTGGCCTATAGCCTTTACGCAGTATAGGGACTGTATCTCCGTTCCTTCAACTCCTTTTACATGCGTATGTCTGACCGCAACAGGATTCCTTAAGCTGGAACTTCCGGCGGCACCAGGTGCCGGCATATTTCGCTGCCACTTCCTGTTCGCTTAAATGGGTGACAAAGCGAGCAGCAAGCGGCAGTGAAATACGCCGGCACCTGGTGGCGGCAAGAACAAGGAGCAGTCTCAACACCACTGACTAGTTATGGTGTTCCTGTACATCTCAATGGGCTACCAATAACATTACCCTTGTGGAGATCTTTTGTGGGAGCTTCTTAGCTTATTATGGCTCTTTGTTCTCAATTGCCGGATATCTCATCAGTCTAGTCCGAGCTATGAGGCGGTGACGACTGCGATTACCTCTAACGTTCCAGAATCCAAGGATGCTCAGTACAGGCCCGGTTAAGCCTCTAGGCACAGCAGTGATCACATCGACTCCTTCCGCTTGAGAATTTTCTCCTCTTTGGGATACCTTAAACAGCAACGGCTTTTCCTCTGTTCGAGCCTGCAGATTTCTTCATCGTTCTTTGCTTCGAGAATCTGAGACACCACAATATGCTCGACCACACTTCAGAGATTCCGCCATCAGGACCAGATAAGCGCGGCGAGCTCGTACGTTCGCTTCAGGGCCAGCACATCAACATTCCTGACCTTCATGGCTTCTTTCGATCATGGCCAGATGGTGTGAACCACGAATTGGATGCTTTGCGAGAATATGTCGACCGAACCCTAGACAAGTATGAGCTTTCACTTGCTTTCGGGGGAAAAGCATACCCGTCCTGACACACTAGACTCTTTCCATTGGGCAAACGCCTTTCGAAGCTTAAGGCCGCGGATCCTGCTCTGTTCGGAGCTTCCTGGTGGCCTTATGCCCCGTTAAAGAGACTTTGCGTCGCAACCTCTCTTTCCATATGGGTAAGTGCGAGGCCCAGCTGGTCAAGAAAACACTGTCTGAGAGTTTATGCGAAGCTATTTGCCTGGGACGATGGTATGCCATGCTAGTATCCCTTACTTCTCGCTCCTCTCAGGAAAGAAGGCTAAGGGAGCTCCCTAGAGATCGATTCACTCGAATTCTCGGAGCTTTCGAAAAGTTTCGAAAAAGCCCAAGCTTTTCGTGCACTTACTCTCGAGCGCGTCGACACCCATCTTGCTCTCAACGAAGGGGCAGGATTCCAAATTCCAAAGACCACCGTGACGGATAACTGCAGCTCTATCATTGAGCAATTTGCGCCTGTTGGCCGTGCAGTGGTCAAGCATTACACGGTTGGTAAGGACCCCTTCCACACACGTCAGTAGGCTTTTTGGCCGGCTCATTTTATCATCGATAGAGCAGAGACAAGCTTTGATGGAACAGATCAAGCTTTTCGTCGAAATGTCGGAGGTAGAGCAACGTGTACAGTTCAGTGGACACATTCCGTCCGTTGAATCATACCAACACCGTCGCATGGGCACCAGTACTGTGGGTGTTTGTTTGGCCCTCCACGAGTGCGTACAGATTTCATTCCACGGGAGCCACTTTATTCATTGAAGCAACATAGATACACACTACAAATATCTTTGCCTCGCCGGGTCTTGAACAGTCACGCGATGCGCTCACTCTGGGACGCAACAAATGTTATCATCTCTGTGTAAGTAAGTGTTGCTTTTGTACGGTGCCGTTAAAGCCTGGAGCTGATGCTTGTTGCTAGCACCAACGATATACTGTCGGTGAAGAAAGAAGTTGTAGGCCGCTTGAAGCCAGTTTCTTACGTACATTTGTAGAGCTAATCGATACAGGCTCAAGGCCAAGTGGACAGCCTAATACCTCTGCTCTACGTTGAGCACGGCGACAATGCACAAGCTGCTGTGAACGACGCGACGGCGATATTGGAAGCAGCCGTCGTGCGCTTTGAAAAGGCTGCAAATACCTTACTCGAAGACAAAACCAACGACAGATTGACCATACCAGGTATAACCAGCTTCCTCGACAGTTGTCGATACGCCTGCACGGCAAATTTGAGGTGGAGGTGAGTACGGAACCTGACCCAGTCCCTTCAGCATCTAATTGTTGGGTCCTTGCGTTCCCAAATTGATTTTTTGATTGTTTAGTCTACGCTCAGGACGATACAATCTGAACATAGAAAAACTAGATGGGGGTGTCACGCTTACAATTTAAGGTGGAGGCAAATAGCCAATCACTTTTATCTCGCCCCTAGGGCAGGAGGGTGTTCAAGAAGTGGCCCCAATCGGAAGTGTGCGTCTCCGATCTGATTTTCTTTTAGCAAGCACAGGACATTGGAGGGTGGCCATGGTCAGGTAGCTACGCCTGATAATTAAGTTTGGCATATGTGCTGGCACTGACCATTAGCGTTTCAAACCTTCTAGACATGCATTGAACGTATCCCTCATTGGAGCCTCACAGATCACACCATATGAAGAAGGATTCCAAAGGCTGATAAGGATTGCCGAAATTAGTCCTCCTTTGAAAAGTCTCCGTAGCAGACTATTAGGTGTGAGTGGAGTCCGAATCAGGCAGAATGCAGTGGAGCATGTCCGTACTGCATGATATCTGATGGTGGGCAGCTTGCGCCACAACCCTGCGTCTGTCTGCTCGTTTGCCGAATTGGTAAAGATGGACATATTCGTAAATATAACTGTTTATTTCGTGACCAGTCCCTCTCGGTCATGTTACGAGAATCGAAAATTACATGTTACTTGACTAGATGTATTACCGTAATGTGAAATCAGTCGGGGGAGGCACTAAGAAGAGCTTAGGTCGTGAGAAGCAATTAGAAGTCCAGAGCATCTGAAGTCTCATCATAAGCTCTGAGAATATTGTGATGCATTACCGGTCACGGTCATCCCTGGTAGTCAAGTCTGTGGCGCACTCACGGGAAGGTTTTCTTCCTGAGCTGGCAGCTATGCAGAGGCACAGCCATGCACGCAAAGACTGCAATTTATGATCTTGTTTTCGGGCCTAGCGTGTTGTTTGTGGAGCCTACTTTGGTTCCTTGAGCCCGCACTCTTCTTCTTTTCAAATAAGTCAGAATCCAACTACCTCTTGTTATATTGCAGGCATTGTAGCTATTAGGAGCAAGACTTACAGAGAACCAACGGAAAAACCATAGCAATCGAAAGATACCATCGCAGCTAACGTAGACACTGTTCAGATGGAAGAAACCCAAAGCCATGATGGGGGAAAGGAGCTGCAAGAATCACTACCCCAAGAAGGACCACCGACTGTTTCACGACGCACCATCGTCGGGTCTCGCTGGGTTTCGATTGTTCTAGCGATCCTCTCGTCCACGATCTTTTTCGGCCTAGATAACACCGTCGTCGCGGTTGTTCAGCCCATCGTGGTTGACCGATTTGACTCTCTTGATCGCCTTCCGTGGATCTCCGTTGCTTTCCTTGTCGGCGCCGCCTCCACGAACTTCTTCTGATAAGTCTAGCAGCTCCAGCAATACTACTGAGTCAGGTCTGGCTAACATGATCCATACGGGTCAGATGTACAGCCAGTTCAATCGAAAGTGGGTCTACATTACCTGCGTCACCCTTTTCGAGATCGGCTCAGCTGTCTGTGGTGCTGTATCGACGATGACAGCCCTGATTGTTGGACGTGCCATCTGCGGTCTGGGTGGATCAGGAATGTACACGGGTGTCATGACCCTGCTGTCCCTCCTCTCAACTCAAAAAGAACGCCCGATTTATCTGGGATTAACAGGCCTCACCTGGGGTCTTGGAGTCGTGCTGGGCCCCATAATTGGCGGGGCTTTTGCGTCGAGCAGTCTCACTTGGCGCTGGTCCTTCTACATCAACCTTGTCATCGGTGCAGTGTGTGCGCCTGTGTACGTATTCCTGATTCCAGCTCTTGATCCTCACCCTGGTATCCGGATGAAGGAACGCTTCAATAACATCGATGTGATTGGGACTGTCATTATGACTGGAACTTTCCTTTCAGGCCTAATGGGAATCAGCTTCGGCGGAGTCGTTTACGCCTGGTCAAGTGCAAGGACCATCGCATTCTTTTGCGTCGCCGGAGTATTATTTATAGTTTTCTGGCTTCAGCAAATCTGGTGCATCGGGACCGCGCCAGAGTTCCGCACGTTCCCAGTCCAATTCACAAAAAACAAAGAGCTCATTCTCTTGTTTTTTGCTGAAGCGTGTGCCACGGTTTTGAATTTCGTCCCAATATATTTCGTACCCTTGTACTTCCAATTTGCCAAGCACGATTCCGCATTGGAAGCCGGTGTTCGTCTGCTGCCTTTGGTCGTGTTCCTCGTGGTTACCATCATCGGCAACGGAGCACTCATCTCCCATTATCCAAGGTATATGCCATGGTTCCTTTTCGGCCCGGCGTTCGGACTTGTCGGTGCTGCTCTACTCTACACGGTAGACATCAACACTAGCGACGCGAAAGTCTACGGCTACACAATCCTTGTGGGGATCGGTTCAGGCTGCTTTGTCACCCTTCCTTTCTCCGTCGCTCAGGCTCAGGTCGAGCCAAAGTACATACCAGCGGCGGTAAGCTTTCTAAGTTTCTCGCAGCTAGCTGCATCTGCCACGGTACTATCGATCGCCAACAGCGTGTTTTTGAATAAAGCTACGAACAAGATTGTCAGAGTTGTCCCTGCGCTATCGAAGACGCAGATTCAAGGCATCATCTCTGGTGTCAAATCGACGACTTTCGGGACTCTAGGACAGAAGGCACAAGATCAAGTCATTGGTATCATTGTAGATTCCCTGAACAAGTCTTATATCATTTGCATGACTTGCAGTGCACTGGCAATCCTGCTTTCACTCTTCCTGAAGAAGGGAAAGATGCGAATTGAAGGCGATCAGCAGTGAGAGTTTTTACCCCTGTTGACTTGTCTCAATCGGAAGAGCAGGAATCCTGAAATGCTTCGAAAAGTCATAGCTATATCATTAGGGGGGATTCGTCTCTAGCGCAATGTCTTCTTTGGTGATCTCTTTTCGACCTGGATTTTTCAAACGTCTGAGAAGATATCAATGGGATACTTAGGCGCCACAATTAGATTTTTGTCCCATGGCAATCAAAAACGTCTCCTTCTAAGACTCGACGATGCTACTATATTTCCTCTGCACAATACGTGTTAGTGTTTGCTATCGTGATTCCGAGGATGTGTACCGTGTTCTAAACTCCATAGCTACTGTGTGGTCAAGTAGAAGTCTTAGGGTCCCAAGAAAGATAATTCAGCAAAATCTCCAGAATCGAATACAACCCTATAATCAATCTCAAGTAAACTACATGTACATACTATGAACGCTAGAAGTTGCGCAGGTGGACATCGCATCCATTCAATCAAAGCGCGACCTAGACGCGGATCGAATAACTAGCCTCTTCCTACAAACGAATGGGTTCAGGCTAATCCTATCACCACAAACATACTTTGTCCAACGATCTGGATGAACCCTGTTTGCCCCAAAAGACCAAGTGCTGTCCTTTTTTGGGAAAACAAACATTTTGGGCAAAAAGTGTTCATGGAGACGTAGATATATCTTCTGCCCGTCATTCTCACTTTCGCCGTCTCAAGATTATAATCTATTCATTCTGCATTGGCGGACACCAGGAAGACATACGATGATTTCGATCAATCTGCATCATGCCATCCACCACCAACAACTCTACTTCCACGAGTGGTCTTCACGAAGAAGCCATTTCCAATCGTAAGGAAGCTTCAGAGGTTACCCCAACATTCAAAAGTTGTACCAATGGCAACAACGTGACTGTTGGACTCCCGGACGGCACCTTTATCCTTTTTACTCAATGGCTCCACGATGCAGATTGCGACCAAGGTGCGGCCAGAAACGCTTTGACTTCCTTGTGCCAGCAGCCTACCCAATCTGTCCGGGTTGAGTCTGTTCGGGTGTCAGGAAAGGGCTACAATGTGACTGTAGATATTATCCAGGATGACGGACTCAGCTCCAAGTTCCCGCTTCCGTGGTTAATGGCCATGGCACCTTTAGTCGCTGCGAAAGTGGAGAGCCGGCAAACATCCAGGAAGGTGGCGGAAAACAGGGGGATGGACCGTCGACAGCCTCAAGATCCCCGAGGTGTCCTACCAGAGTCTGTTCAGCGATGACGTAAAAGCAGAGGAACAGGACTCCATAATCCTTACCATCATCGACAATATTCTCTCCTCTTCATCTCCAAGGATCATTAAGATTGTTGATCTTCCAGAGCCCATTTTTGAAGACGAACGCAATCACATCAGCTACTGCTTTCGGGACTCGAAACAGGCAGAAAAGATGTAGCAAAGATACCATTTTCTATATAAGGTATTTGGGCACCGGCCACCTCGAAAAGCACCTCACCGCCGTCTAAATGCGTGCGGAAGAGGCCGCCGGTGGCATAAGGCCACCGGCAGGGTCACCGGGACTGCTCCGAAGCCGGCTAACTCCCTCCTATCTAGGCGACAGGAGCAAAAGGAGTGGGAGGGCGGGTCAAAAGAGCCGAATGCAATGAGAAGGGGAGGAAAGAGGGAAGTGCAATTAGTGATGCTATATTACGGTAAAATGCATGACGTTACCGTAATACGATAAAATGGGAGGTTTTGCCTCGTAATACGTAAAACGCGTTAAGACCAATGTAGAAGTTCTAGTTCTAGAACGCTAAACGTTTCGAATTAGCGTCTATCTAATATAACTTAGCGTCAACGCATTGATTGTGTTAGTCTTGCGAACATATCTAATATTTTTTTTTTTTTTATATTATTATATTCTTTTCGATATCTATTATTTATATTTCGATATCTATTGTCTTCTTTGCAACATATATATCTATAATACTATATTTTCTTTAAATTTAGTACTATAGAGATCTTTTTCTAAGAATTCTAGTCTATTAAATTAAATAATAGACTAAATAGAATATAATTATTACACAAATTATTAGATCTTTGTTTATATTATAAGAATAAAATAGTATCTATACAAATATAATTTTTTTTTAAATAATCTCGCAAACAAATAGAGCAATATTGTTGATAATATTAGAAAAAAAGAGCTTTTAAAATTGTTACAATTTTAGGCTAGATAGATTTTGTTCTTCGATTATTCTTTAGATTTTCGCTTTCTAGTCTTAAGTATACTACGAGTAACGTCTAGCGTCTTGGCATTTATAATACTTAGATTTTCTATATATAGTTAGTTTTGCATAGCTAGTATTTTTGTTAATTAACTATATACTAGTTATTAAAGCTTTAATCTTAACATAATATTAGCTATCTTTTTAAACACAACTTTTCAAATTGTATTTTAAAGATACTTATATTTGTTATTTCTTTTGTTCTATAAAACAAATTCTAAATGTAAAGTTATTAGAATAGATGCTTTACAAGACGTAATTAAGTTGTAACAATAAATATCTTTTAATTAATATATAATTTAACAATATTTAATTTTGTTAACTTTTTAGTAATTTTGCTAAAATAAAGAAACAACAAATTGTCTTAATTAAGATTTAATAAATTTACTAAAATAAAATTAATAAACTTGCTAGAATAAAAAAACAACAAATTGTTCTAACTTCGACTTAATAAATTTATTAGAATAAAATCAATAAACTTGCTAGAATAAAGAAACAATAAATTGTTCTAATTTTAATTTAATAAATTTGCTAAAATAGTATTAATAAGTTTACTAAAATAAAATTAATAAATTTGCTAAAATAAATTTAATAAATTTGCTAGAATAAAATTAACAAATCTACTAGAATAACAATTACAATACAATTTTGTTGTTATCTTTAAACAATACTTTTCTCTTTATATGTTAGAAAATTCGTTATATAACAAAACAACACTTTAAACAATATTTATTTTTAATATCGAAAATTTTGCTCTATAAGTAATATAAATTATTTAATATTTATATAATTTTAAATATATTTAATCTTAAACTTTTACTTTTGTTTATAAATATTTATATTATTTGTATTTTATTTATATTTGTAATATAATTAATAAGAAATTAGTTTCAAAAAACTAAGTTAAGTTTAACTCTAACAAAAATCGCAAATTATTTAAGAAATTTTTAATAAATAAAGATTAATTAAATATTAATATTATTTTTTGTTATAATTATTATCTTGTAAGTTCTTTATTAAATTAAAATAATCTTAAAGATAATTTACAACTTAAAGAGCACTCTAACTTATTTAAGCACAATATATTCGAATTTTCGTTATTTATTCGATTTAATTTTTGCGAAATTATAATTAATAAACTAATTAAATTAAATTTGTTTAATAATATAAATTTGTTAAATATATTTATTTAATCTTTAATATATTAGTTGTTAGATAACAATTTTGTTCAATTTTGTAACAAATATATTAAAAAAAAAGACAAAAATAAATTGAGTTAATATTGTATTCTAATTGATTAATTTAACGATTTTAACGAAAATTAATAAAAAACGTCTTAACTTTTGTAAAAAGCAATCAAAAATAATATGAAAAAATAACTTCAATTACTTTATAAAAATAATACTATTATTGTCGAATTTCAAGTTAATAAAAAGATCAATTTTAACTTTATTTATTAACTAAAGATTTAAATTAATTTTTTATAAACTTATTTAAGTTGAACGAAATTAACAATAAGTATTTGCGACAAAACAATATATTATCTTTAATAAAAGCGCAATAACGCTTTAGTTTAATACAATTTGTTTAAAGCTATTATATATTAACTAAAACAAAAACTTTCTTTTTTTCGAAATAAAAAAACTATATTTATTAAATCTATTTATATAACTTATAACTTTAACAACAACAACAAATATAATTATTTTTATAAATTTAATTTATAAATAAAAGATCGATTTAATAATATTTATTTTGTTTGTAATCTTAAGTCGAAGCTACGAAATATAAAAAACAATAAATATTTTTTTAATATTTTTATCTTTACTAGAAATTTCGAAAAGTTTAAACAATAAATTATTGTATTAATTTCTAAGTTTAGCAATATTTTTTAACATTTTATTTTTAAGAAAGTTAAACTTAGTTTTGTTATTATTAAAATTATTAATAATATCTTTAAAGAAGTTAAGTATTGTTTGCTTAATAAATTTGTTAATTTTTATTTAACAATAAATAATTTGTTTAAAGACTTAAATGTTTAATAAAATAATTTAAATAAAAAACAATATAATTTTGTTAAAATTACATTGTTTAAATTTGTTATAAAAAATATTAAAATCTTTAATTAATATATTAATTGTTTTATATCTACAATAATTAAAATTTTTATATTAAAAGTTAATAAAATATATTAATTTAACAAAGATTTAAGTTATAGACTTTAAAGTCGCTATATTACTTTAACAAATTATATTATTTTAAATTAATTTATTAGATTAATTTGTAAAATTGATCTAAAACTTTAACAAATAAAGAAATCTTATTTAACAATTATTTGAACTTTTATTTATATATAAGCTATTAATAACATTATTAAGCGCAATAATTGTATTAATATTTTTAAATTTTTTAAATATATTAATATAAATGTTTGCAATATTAATAGCTTTAATATGCGTATCTTTATTTGCAACTAAAAATAAAATATAAAAGTATAATCTTAAGCTTTTAAAAATAAGATTAAGTTTTTTAATTTTTATTAAAAATATCTTAAGTTAAAATATAAATTATATTATAAAAACGTTTTTTGCAAAAATAAATTAACTAAGATTAAAAATAAAGCTTTTGTTAAATTTAAAACTTATAATGTTAGCAACTTC
>JAABUW010005901.1_pt1 | contig 15657 bp, 25 predicted proteins | sample 5560081 | NCBI WGS metagenome assembly JAABUW01 (sample SAMN10711882, study PRJNA513363) | rock metagenome | isolation source: Antarctica rocks | place: Antarctica: Victoria Land, Knobhead sud | reverse complement strand
CAGAAAGCGTGTGAGAAGGCACCCAGACGCAGAGTGTCTGTGATAGGCACTCGAGCATCACCTGCGCTGTTTCCCTGGGCCGCGTCAAAGATCTTTTCATGCCGCAAATTTATTACGACGACACTTGCAAGAGGGTGAAGTGGCTTTGCTGAAACGCGATCACGCTTGCATTACCGACGAACTGCTGGAAGCATCACGAGTCTCGGATGCAGAGATAAGATTCTGCCCGCCGAGGCTGCCCCCATTGCCATAGTAGTAAATCAATTCACATCGGACGGAAAGGCAGTGAGCTCACGACCCGAGGTGGCATCAGTAGCGCTGGCCCTGCCCGACGTCAGGGCATGATACTCCAACAGCAGCAAAGGTGCGACACGGCGGAGACAGCTGCTGCGCTGGCAGAATGCCCCTAGAAATATGCGTGCTGCTTCACCGAACTTCGCTAAAAGTCATGCAGAACTGGCCGGCGAGACATGCTAATTCAACTTTTTCTTGTCTGTGTCCAGCGCAAAGCATTGACAGCACATGGAAGCATTAGCTGGAACATTGACATATATGAGTGAGCTGCTGCCCGTCCCGCATGCCCCACCGCGGCAACCTCATCATTCCCAGCCGCTACTCTGCAACAGAATCCTCAAGAATTTAAGGCACCACAGGAGGACCACCAAGGCACTGAACCGCCGCTGGCCTTCCAGACGGTATGGCACCTGCGGCGACGCACATACCAGCTTGCAAGTTCAAGGGGTTTGACGAACAGACGTGGGATCTGCATTCAAGGGTCCGCACACTATCAACAGTAACGTACGATTTGTGGGTTACGCTGAGGTAGCAAACAATCTACATTTGCCGCAAATGTGTCGGCATGCAGCTCCCCTGAGATATGTTGCGCCTCCCGGGCTTGCCTTCTGCAAGTCTACTCCTGACAAGAATGGATGTGATGTGATCACTTCGAGCGGGTTGTTTCACAGGCACGTCATGTGCAGGCAGGGATGGACTCTTGATGGACTCTTGATGCAGGCGTCTATATCGCATTGCAAGGGTGCTAACCTCCGACGGGGACTCTGGTTACATGCTTTCGAGTTACGGCAGTCTGTCAGGTAGCAGTGCCTCGCAACGTGCCTTTCTCTCACATAGACTACCTGCTGACAGCCTGCTGAAGACGATGGCTGCTTTGCGATTTCATATCTCTAAAGGACCAAAGTGACCAGACAGGCAGTCGGACGCAACGCAGCGCAGCAAGGCCCCGACTGCATCGCGGAGTGTCGGCGCAGGCCGGGGCTCCTTTGTCAAGCTGCCACCGGCGTGCGGACATCAGCACAGCAGGCGGACCATGCCGCGGCCGGCAGCCGAATGGTTGCCACGGGCCAGTGCCGCCCCGGCTTGCCGCCGCCGCCGGGGAGCATCAAATTGCAGCGTCAACGCCGCAGCTAGCCAGCGCAGAGCAGGGCTGCTTTGTCTTGCCGCCACCCTGCCCGGCAGGAAGCAGAGCAACGAACCAGCCAGGCCGCATCACCGGAGGTCAGTGCTGCTTCGTCATGCTGCCGCCGCCGCCGGGCAGAAAGCAGCGCAGCAGGCCCACGAGGCCGCCGGCCGCGCCGCCCCAGCTGGGCGAGTAGAACATCGCAATGAGGCTCGCTGTGAAGCGGTAGGCCGCGTCGCCGACGGGGTATTGTAGCAGCGGCGGTATCTCGGTGCGCATTAGCCACGGTACCCTGCACAAAAGACAAGCACATCATTTTGTGTGATGTGCAAAACAATATGTTAGAAATACTAAAGGGTATTCGTGGTGAAGCGGTCTGCCACGTCGCCGAAAGGGTGATGCAGCATCGGCGGGATCTCTGTCTGCATATATGGACCCCTGCAAAGCGCCAGAAGGATGTCAGCAACGACAATTCCAACGAAGTGACTTGTAGTACAATCCTGTTCTGCATGCTACAAAATTGGTGCACGTGAATGGTGGAGGGACGTCCCCGCCAGCTTTGCACTGGCACACCAGTTTTCTTAGCCCAGATGTCCCACCTGTCCTCTGCCACCGCCTTTGGCACCGTCAGGCCGCGCAGGCCCTCGATGCCGGCGAAGCGGTCGAAGCCGGAGTGTTTGACGCCGCCGAAGGGCAGCGACTGGCACATGTACGTCGTCGCAAAGTCGTTGATAGACGTCATGCCTGCCTGCGGGACGAGAGGTGCGAGCTTGGCTTGGTGCTGCAGCATCCTAATTTGCGAAGAAACCCTAAACCCTGCAGGGCTGCGATTCGTCGACACCATCTCGGAAACACGGGTCGTGAGCGGTGCTGCGGCTCCGCACGAGGCTTTTTGTATATGTATGTATATGTAAATGTATATGTATATGTATATGTATATGTATATGTATATGTATATGTATATGTATATGTATGCAATTGTTCATCTCAAATCGTTCCCACTCCTCGATCTTTGCACCTCGATGCGCTCGCCGACGGACCGGGCGCGAGCGGTGTTTCTGCTCCACACTGCGGAGCCCAGGCCAAAGGGGCAGTCGTTTGCCAGCGCCACCGCATGATCGTCGCTGTCCGCTGCAGCGATTGAATGCAATGACATCAGGCTAACACAATCTCCGAATCTCCATCACAAATCAATGGAAAGAAAGTACAGTTGACAATGTGACGATGACGGGGCCAAACACCTCCTCCCGCCAGATGCGCATGGCTGGCGTGACCCCTGTTAGCCCCGTCGACTGATTAGCATCTCTTGATCAATGGAACACTAATCAAGTTCCGCTCATCAGTCCATTTCGTGCTTTCGGTTTACGAGTTGCAAAACGCACCCTTGACGACGACGATGACGGGGCCAAACACCTCCTCCCGCCAGATGCGCATGGCCGGCGTGACGCCTGTCAGCACCGTCGGCGGGTAGAACTGCCCGTCCCGCTGGTCCGGCAGGCTGCCGCCCGCCATCAGCTGCGCAAAATGGCAGTTTGATGAGCATAATACCAGTAGTGGAACGGGAAGATCAACAAGAGTGGAAAAAGCCTCTGATGCAGACTGTGGAGACCGTCGGCGAGTATCACTGCTACGGCAGGGCTGCCACCGCCTATCAGCGGCGCAACGAGCAGGCGATATTCCCGAAACAAAGGTTTGGGCAGGAACGAGAGTGATTACACCGTGCAAGACTCCATGCCAGCCTGCCCGAGCAGCAATCCTGCAGAAGGTGCTGCAGCGTAAACCCTGCATGTTGCTGAGCTCGAGCAACTGACCGCTGCTGAAACGAAGGCTGAGTCAAGTAGAGGCCGCACACCTGCATACCCCTGCGAATGGCGTCATCCACAAAGGCCCGGACGCCCACGGCGGCGTGGCAAAACTCTGGATTGGCGGCTGCAGTGCAAAGGAAGCAAAAGTCTGCGCACCTGCGCGCCCTTGCTGGCGGCATCATCAACAAGGGCCTGGATGCCTTTTGCAGCACCCGGCATGCACATCGCGCCGCAGTCTACCGGCTCGCCGCCCAGCGGCGGCCCCTGCAGGGCACACACAGTAATGGTCAGTCGATGGAAAGTCAGGGCATGTTGTGCGCGGCATGCACACTGCACCGCTGCATCGGTACAAGCCTTGTACGAGCGTTTCAGCATGTGGCCTTTGCTTTCCTTGCCTTGAACGAGCTGTCAGCTTGAAGGGTGTCACCTGAATCACAGTACCGTCACTGAGGCGACCTCCTAAACTCTCAGTTTCAAGGCTCTGGTCACGTGCGACGCGACTTCGTCAAACAGCGGTGCGGCGCCCCAACTTCAGTTCGTGTATCCAACCAAGCAAATCATTTTCCTTTCAATTCTCGAAGTCCAATCAACTCGAGGTCCAATCACCTGCCGCAGCTTGAGCGCGATCTTCGTGACGCGCGACACGAACTCGTCAAACAGCGGCGCTGCGACGATGAAGCGCTCGGCGCCTGCGCAGTTCTGCCCGCACGACTGCAGCCCGCCGCGCAGTGCCGTCGGCACCGCCTGCGGCAGGAAGCAAAGCAAAATTATCATTCGACACTGATACGTTCAAAAACAGCCAGGCTCGTTGCCCGCACGGCTGCAGCCCGCCGCACAGAACCGTCAGCACCGCCTGTGGCTATCAATTGCGACATCCGGGAGCCCCAGCAGGTCTTCATCGTCCAGCACCACAAAAGCGTCCTTGCTGCCGAGCTCCAGGCGCTACTCTGACGTTGTGGCGACTTTTGGTATTTTGTAACCACAACCCTCTTGTTCACCTGGTTCAAGTCTGCGTCGTCCAGCACCACAAAGGCGTCCTTGCCGCCCAGCTCCAGGACGACGGGGGTCAGCGTCTCCGCCGCCGCTGCCATGACCGCCTTGCCCACCTGCGTAGGAACATCAGACAACATGTCACAGGATCAATATTGAACGTAGGGAGGTGCGTCTCCGCTGTCGCCCCGTCAAGCAAGCCATGCTCCACGGCCGCCATGGCAGCCTCGCTAGCCTGTACACAACCGACGATAATGTCCACAGATGGCTGGAGGCAGCAATCGAAACTCCCTGAATCCAGCGAGGTGGCCGCTGCCAATGCTGTCAGGTCAGCAGCCGCCAGGATGAAGGCTCTGCGAATTCCAGCACCCTTGTTGAAGAAGGACAGCGGGAATCTAACAGCGGCGTCTGTGTGGAGCCCACGAAAATGATATCGTCTACACTGATGACGGGCGCGCAGCCTGCCTTGATTGAAGAAGCCACGCACGCAAACCGAACCAACACGGTATTGAGAAGGCACCTTTGTGGAGCCCACGAAGATGAGCTTGTCGACGCCGCCCGTGACGAGCGCATTGCCTGCGTCGCCGTAGCCCGTCACAATCTGCACCAGGTCCGCTGGGGCGCCTGCGCAAGACGTGAGAGCTGGGCTCGGTAGTCTGCACTGCCGTTTCTCCGGTTGATTTCCGTTTGTTGCGGAGATGACGCACATGTGGATGTCAAATGCAAGTTTGCGCACTCACCCACGGCCGCCAGGGCGGCTGAGATGATGCGACCATAGTATTGGCTGGACCAGGACGCATGCTCCGACACCTGCGCAATCAATAAGCTGCAGTTTCCGTCTTGTCTTGTGCTGTCAGTTTGTTTGTCTGAAACGCAAAAAGATCGAGCAGGTCGATCCACGTTTGGCGAAACTGTGCAGTCCTGGTAGCTCGGTGCACACCTGCAGGCTGGTCTGGCAGGTCCGTGCAGAAACGTGCAGGCCTGGCAGGCTAGCATCTGCTACATTGCGGCTGCCGCTGCTGACGAGCCGTGCCAACGCGCGACTAGCCAGACTGATGCTGTCTTTGCGATTACTGTGGTATGTGCATGACTCTCTAATGTCACTCGCACCTTGATGACGATGGCGTTGCCGGCGTAGAGCGCCGCCACCAGCGGGTTGAACACATTGTGGAAAGGGTAGTTCCACGGCACAATGGCGCCGATCTGGGATATGGTTGAATATCGTGACAGCAGCACGCGTGAAACAACCAGCATGCAACAAGACGTAGCATGACGCTGAGGCAGGATGGCGGAGATGAGCGCATGTCTTTATGCGAAAAAACCATCCGAAGGCCTGGGCAGGCTCCAGGTGACTCACCACGCCAAGTGGGTGGTACTCAACTCGCGCCGACTTGTAGAACATCTGCGGGCCAGCAGCATTGCAGCTTGGGGTCATGCAGCATGCAGCATTCGGCATTTATCATAGCCCAGAGGCGTGTCCTAATGTACACCAGAGCAGGCCACAGGGGTAAAGCAATAGAGATGTCTCCCAGCTCTCATAGTCAGAATGCGGCGGCGTTTCCAGCACAGAAACATATACGCGCCATGGCGCCGGCCTTGCGCTTTTCCGGCAGCAGGTACTGGCGGCCCTCGTTGACCAGCCACCAGATCTTCTCGCAGGTCACCATGACCTCGCCAAAGGCAGCGTCCACCATCGGCTTGCCCGAGTCGCGCGCTGATACCCTGTTCTGGCACCAAACCTGAAAGATTTTGCAGTCTGGTACATAAGAAACACGTTATCTACCACAGGCGGCGTCCACCAACGGCTTACCCGAGTCACACGCCGGCACCCTGTCCGACAGGACTACAGCACAGGCGCTATGCATTCGAATGTTGCAACAACGGTGCCACGCAGTAAACATAGTGAGTCAGCTGTGCCGGAAGGCTCAATCGAGTCTCGCACTTGGGCTCAACATTTTCAGCAAGGTCACGCCAGGCTGGCAGGCCTGGAGTGCAGTGCAGGAGGCAGGCAGCGGCGGCGCGAAACAGCAATACAAATCAAAAGATTGTACCTGCAGATGGTGTCCTGGTTCTCGACGATGTATTTGACCAGCGTCTTGAGCAGCCGGCTGCGCTGCCTGAAGGTGGACTTGCGCCATTCCTGCGACAACAGCATCTAGCGTGGCTGCTGAGCTGAGAAAAAAGGTTGGCTGCGCGATGCATTGCAATCACAGCTGTGCGGATTACTGCTCCGGTCTATGATGCTGCAGGTGTATTCCAGAGCGCCGTACTGTTCGCGCATGCGTTGCATTTCCGCGCATGCGTCGCCTGGCACATGACCATGGCAGTGTGCCATGAGGAATGAAGTGTCACCTGCGACGCCGCGCGCGCGGCCCTGATCTTGCCCTTCACCTGCGCATTGCATGAGCGGGGACTGCCTCAGGGCTGGCACAGGTCTGCGCAGTCGCACAGCATGTGCCGACATCAGAGATGTCCAGATTGGATTGCGCTGATGAAAGAGGGCGTTATGCGCTCCAAATGTGACCGAACCGACCTCGTCTGGCGTCATCGCCGGCAGGGTGCCCAGGAAGGCCTGGGTGCTGGGGTCGTAGCACGGGATGTCGTGCAGGCCGCTCTGCTGCGGCGCGCGGCCGCCGCTGAATTTGTCATTCGCCTCCGCTGTCACACATGAGCAACACGGACACATCACCAGGGAGAGTTGTTGACATTTCATCATTGCCATGTCTGCATTCTTCAATGCTTCGAGCCTGTTCCTGCACATGATCTCACCTGGATCAACGTGGACCTTTAATGTTGGAAGCCGATCGAAATACTCCCGCGAGAACAGCCAGCAGCAGCTCAGGAAGCCTAGCGCTGCTAACGCTCCATGGACGATCCACGGGTGATCGTTGTAGATGGTGGCCAGCACTGCAACCGCCTCCCAGATGCCCATTTTGGCTTTTGTCAATCACAGAGAGGCACCACTGCCAGGTTGCTCTGCTGGGTCAGCTACTGCACGATCACGTCTGAGATGCCCGTGGAGACTGCAAATGGAAATCTGACCCCTGTTTTTCAGTTGTCCAGAATGAACGGCCCACTAAAATGAAAGGAATGATGCGAAAGGCAGAGCACCTTTGCACGCTATCGGCAGCATTGTGGCGCTGCAACGGACGTGAGTCACAACGGACGTGCTGTGGAGGACAGTCACTGTGCCAATCGAGATCTCTGGATGTGTGGCTTTCTGCATGGAGCGCGACTGTACAATGGTGCGCGCACGGGGCTGGTACCCAGATTTCACTGCTTTTGTTTTCAGAACCCCTTGAATCATCAGGGACAATCCAATTGAATATCACAGCATCGCCCTGCGATGCATGGCAGGCTGAAAGATCTTCAAACTACAATGCAGACTGGTCGTCAGCGCCAGCGCCGTCCCCTCTGCCAACGGTCAGGCGGTGCCGAATGCTGTCCGATTGCAGCATCAAAGGCCCTCTAGAAGAGTGTCCCAGTCCGGCCGCTCAGGCCGCCCCGCCTCTGCAAACCGCTGGAACAGCTGCTGCTGGACATCTCGGCGCGTGCTGCATCCATGCGCGACAGTGTTTTAGAGTCATACAGACTCAGAATCTTCGCAGCGTGGAAGAAACGCTACAAGAACGAACGGGGACAAGCGATGAAAAGGCGTGACGTGCAACGTCAGCAAGCAGGCCTGCCGCTGATGCAATTGCTTATTCCGTTGCGTACCAGTGATGCAAGCAGTCGTTCAGCTCGTTCAGCGCTGGCCGGCACGCCCACACGACCGAGAACGTGCGCCCCTCCGCGCACTGCGCATACGCCTTGGCCTTGTCCCCGCATTTCTTCATCGCATGCTGCTTGAGTTTGAAGATCAGCGCTGCACCTCATGCACATGAAACCGTCAGCCCATACGTTGCGCGATATGATAAGCACAAACCATGAGCTGGTCCCCAATCACACCTTCCTCAGCCTTTTTAGTGATCTGCGGGCCAGGGTCTGCCATGCGGCATGCCCGAGGTCAGGAACGGCCTCCCACACCGCAATCCCGCCGCCAACGCTCAGGTGCAACTGCCGGCACGAACGCTGTCGAGGGTGAGGTCCGGCACAGTCGGTACCCAGGAGTCTTCGCCGACCGCTTTGGTGCTGCAAGGCTGCAAATAATCCAGCAATGCTCCAGACGACGTCAAAGTGTTGCATCATGAAGTTGGCATGTGAATTCTGGGCAAGCCCAGTACGGCAGTGCCAGAGCGCCATTTGCTAGTTTGCACACAACAGTGTGCTGCAGCTGATGCAGAGGTCTTGACGTATTCAGGACCGCCGACGTCGCACATATTGTCGATCGGGCATTGACCTGGGATTGCATCGACTTCGGATCTCGCCTGCGGCCTCTGAGTACAAGCAGCGAAGTTGACACTGGTCACTTCGGATCCATTCTATTCGATCAAATGCTGCCGGGCCGCCTCGCTGGTCGACTACTGCAGCAGCGCCTGGCTCAGAGCGGCACCGCCACTCGCACGTTCTTTTTGCCAAGCGTGCGATCTGCAGGATACGCTTCAGGTAGATTCGCGCAGGCCACAATCATGTCTCAAACTGAAATCGCGACCCAATACACCACGGCGGTATCTGGCGCATGCGCGGCTGCGAGAGGCACCGCGTCATGGTGCTACATTCAAAAGTCACAGAATATCGCACAGCAGCCCCAATGGAGACCTCAGCATTCTTTCAGCTGTGGCTCAAATGTGACACCGCGTGCCGCAGAGTCTGCACCGGAGCGGCCGAAGGGCTGGGTGCCGCAATGGCTGCGCGAGCGGCTGCCGGCAGCGGTGGGCGGCGTCCCAGTGTCAGAGGAGTCTGAGGAACTCACCCTAGATAGTGAGCTAGTCATGTTTGTGTCTGTATCTCTGTCTTTGTCTCTATGTCTTTCCATGTCCCTGCCACTGTACATATCACTGTCTCTGCCCCTAGGCATTGCATCTGGCAGCCCTGACGCGGGGGGGCAGGCAACCACGAGGCCGAGCCGCTGCGAGTCAGCTCCTCAAGCAGTGCCCTGTGTGCCACTGTAGAGTTTGCCAGCACGCTGAAGCGGGCGCGGCGATTGGGCAGCGTCACCAGCTACCTGCCGGGCTCCGCCAAGCTCAGCGACTCGGTGCAGAGCGCCAACCTGCAGCAGTATGAGACCATCATTGGGTGAGGCGCTATGCACACCTGCTGTGCCGGACGTGTGTTTCGGTGTGAATCATGTTCTGCGACAAGTTAACATGCGCGCCTTGTACCGACTTCGAATCACCTTCTCCTTGGGCAGGCCCACCGCTGAAAACCCACAAGAAACATGTGCTGCACTGGAGTAGAGTTGAATTCGAAACCAATGATTTCACTCTGCGTCGGTGCAGGGCAATGTCCAATGAGGACAAGGCGGACTTGTCGAGGTTCACGGGCGTAGCCCGGCAGCGGGTCGCGCAGGCAGCAGGGTGCAGCGTCGCGCAGGTGCACACACTTGGCGATGTTCGCATGTCTCATTCATTGATGCTGCGTGCTGAAAACTATGGTATGTATCTGGCATCTGATTGCTGTAGTACAGTCCAGCGAGACGCCCTGATCGGCTTCGACAGGCTACTCAGCACTGGCGCGGGTCTGCATGCTCTCAAGGCCCTTGCATTGTCTGAAAAGACGCACGGCTGCATAGCAAAGTACCACTGGATGCGGGCAATGCTGGCTTGGGTGGCGGTGGCCCAAATTTGGGTGGAGGTTGCCCCACCCAAATTTGCAACATTTGCAACACAACGCAATTGAATGCATACATGGGGCCCCTTGCCTCAAGTGGGAAATTCCACATGCAGGTGGACGACTGCATAGCGAAGTACCACTGGATGCGGGCGATGCTGACGCGGGTGGCGGAGGCCAAGCGACAGGGCAAGCCGATGCCGAAGAGCATCGAGGACATGGAGCGCTCCGTTGGCGGTGCGCCAAAGCGCTGACCTTGACCTCAAGCTCGAAGCCATGAACCATTCACAATCACGAGCTTTCCAAAAGGGGCGGTAGGCAGCTTCAACAACTTGTGTGAATGTGACCTCTGCCAGCAGCAGGGCTGCACAGGTGCAAGACGCAACGAGCCATGCTCCGAAGTAGGTAGATGCGAATTGGCATCTACCAACTATTATCTGTGCGGAGCGAGGACGCCTCTGTCCCTGGCATATGAAGAGCAGCTTCTTGACACTTCACGAAGTTCCTGAATACGAACTCGGCCTCTCCTGCGCCACAGGCACGTGGCAGAAGTTAAAAACAGAGGCGGCACAGAGGCCGCATGTGGTGCAGCAGGACGGCAGGACGCCGCATCGCGTGGCGCCCAGCGGCGGTGCGACACCGAACATCTTCCTTCTGACTTGTGTTTCCTGGCGCTGCTACTGGCATGGAAATACATTACCTTGCACCCGCTTGGTCAGGCAGCCGGTGGCCACGTGCTGATCTTCCTCTGCTGCATTCAGTGTGTGTCAGCCGTGGTGAAAGCATTCGAATGCTTTCACCATTCGTATGGAATTCCTTCCGGCGGCCGAGCCCATACCAGGTGACGGCCATGACATGCTGCCACCGACGTGAAGCAGCTGTGTACGTGCGCTGCAGAGCACATCGTTCCGCTGCACGCGGTGAGCCCGAAGGGCGGGCAGTGCCCGCTGGCGGGGCAGACGGCCGGCCGCAACACCAAGTGCCCTGCCACAAAGAAGGCGTACAAGGCCTGCTGTGGGCGGCAGACGCTGCGGTGACACATCACCAGCCCGCACGGTGATTTTCGTTTCCAGCCGTGGGGGCCACGCACATGCTGCGGTGACGCTGCAACCGGGTGCGGAGCATGACGCCTCCCGGCGGTGCGTTTCCATGTAAGTAGAAGGAGAAAGGATGGGGTAACAGGACAGCACCAGATGACAGGCGGGCTGAGTTGGACTTGAGAGATTCATGCTGTCAGCTGGCGGCATGATCGCGACTCCATGTGCCTGCAAACGGTGTGCCTCAAAGTGGTGTGCATGAACAACCCATGGTGTGCTCGCGTGCTCATAGTAAGACGAAGGATGTGTGCCCCTGCGGACTGCTGACGGGTGATTAATTCAGAATGATGGGCGACACACAAGTGCGAGGTGGCCAGCGCAAGGCAATGCTCGTTCGTTCCTTCAAGATGGAATACCAGCAAATTTGCCATCGAACAGGAAATAGATACAATGGAGCTTCCCAGCCATGATTTCAACAACAAAGAAAGCAGCAGAACCGAAGGAACAAGCCTGTGCAGATGGACTCGACAACATTAGGCGCCACTTCAACGCCTACTCACCTGCCAACCTGGCGGCAGGCCAACCTGCCGACCCAAACTCTTCGCAAGAGACGCCTACTCGCCTAATCTAGGTATATGACCAGCAGTGGCAGCTTGTAGAGTCCTCCTGGTGAATGACAGCATCCAGCCCCGCAGCCGGCAGCATTCCGCCCCCAAAGCCTAGTCGTCCCGCGGCGGCAGGTTCAGCGGCGGCACCGCGGGCGACCCCTGCCGCGCCGGCGGCTGCTGCGGCGCCGAAGCGCCGGATGGCGGCGGCATCTGCATTGACAGTGGTTTTTGAAACTAAATATCAACTTGTTCGTTCAATGGCATGCCGGACTGGCGGCATCTGCATCGGCAATGACACATAAACTGATCTGATGAAACTGCGGATTCAGAATTAGGCGGAATAGCATCCTGTTATGCCGTACGTGAGACGCAGCATATGCTTGAACAGCCAGTCGGAGTTAGAGCCTCCTGCCACAACACATAGAGAATTGCATACGATGACTACCTGCATCGGCGGCGGCGCCGTGTGCGGCCCGCTACCGTTGCCGCCGCTACCGCCCGGGAGGGGCTGATACTCTGGCGCCGACGGCGGCTGCGCCCACCTACAGTGGCAAAGACGGTTTAACCCAAACCCCAAGAGGGTTGACCCCAATCCCTAAACCCTAAAGCTGGCACAGCACTGCTGGCCGGCAGAGCAGAGCACTGACAGCGACTGCAGCAGGACCATCTCATGGGGGAGAAGAGACTTCACAGCACTGCATGACGAATGACGGACAGATTTCGAATTGCTATGCCAAGCCATGTGCAGACAAGCGCACATGCAAAGCAACTGTGCTACCCAGCAGTCGGCTTTCCGAATTGGCAGGGAAGCGCACTGGAACTTCTGCTGCGGGTGGAACAGGCTGCCGATGACGCTGGCGCCGGGTTCCAGGCTGCCCTGCGGCCGCATCGGCGGCTGGCCGTCCTGTTCATGACAGCAAACAAGAGTTGTTGTGGTCAAGCACAACTTATAAAGCTCACAACAATGTCTGGGTTCCAGGCTGCCCTGCGGCCGCGTGCGCGGCCGCCCTGTTCATAGAACAGACGTGATCTTGGAAGCAGCAGGTCACATGAAGTTGCTCACGACACGACGCAGCAAGATGCAGCATGGCAACATCGCCTAGCAGACTGCATAACTTCGGACTGGAATCTTGGAATTTTTAGAAGCATGGTTCATTTTTTTGAAGCATTCTGCTGCGCACAGCCAGGAAGATACTGACATGCAGGTCGTACAAGCAGTCATCGACGGTGCACTTCGTCTGCAGCTGGAGTAGCCCCGTAGCTGGAGTACTACTGTAGCTAGATATCCCTTCTGACCGGTGTAATCCATACGCAAGAATGTCACATGACAGAGTCATAAACAATACCATTAAAACAAACCCTTGCCTGCTGGTAGCTGGAGTACTCCTGGTTCTCCTCGTCGCTGGTTTGGAACGCGCCCATCATGCAGGAGCAGCAGCAGCTGAGGACTCCCACGGCAAACGAGAGCGCCAGGTAGCCAATCATGATCGCCGCCGACACCCGCGTGGTGTGTATCAGCGCCCGCGACTGCAGATAATTCAGACGATCAACGACAACACCGTGAATTTGAGCTGTTGGCGCATGCGCAGTTCGGGCGCCCCAGGCTGTTGGTCACGAGCGTCGCCGACGCCCGCGTCGCGTGCATCAGCGCCCGCAACTGCAGGAATCAACAATCCCGTCGAGGACACGGCACGGACAAGCTTCAGGAAGATCATGGCGGCTCAGCGGTGAAGCTCGCACTTCAAATACCATATGACTTCAACCGTAGAAACGGGTGCATGGCCGCCGCCAGCGGCAGCGTTAAGGTAGATGATCATTCAGCGCCGGTGACACCCGCGTCATATATATAATCATCCTCGTATGTAATCGCCCTCGAATGCGGGTCCAAAGGGCAGCAACAGAAGTAGGAGCTTGTTGTTTCCTTGGCAGGTCCCCTATCTGGGCAGCAAGTTATTCTCGAAGCGTCATTGCCGGGGGCATTGGCACAGGGCGCTGCTTCCAGCATCACCCTGCTGCGGCAGCCTGCAACAGCCGTGCAGCTGTGCTTTTCACCTTGGTCCACATATACATCATCATGATCGTGCAAGCACCTGGGCAGCCAAAGCGTGAAAAGCCGTACACATTGGATGGACTCGTGGTGGTGGCGGGCCTCAGCGGATTTGGCAGCCCAGTTGAGGCCCACTATGCTCCATGCGAACGCCGCCGGGCACATGACGAAGTATGCCGCCACCAGCGGCTCCCACCAGAAGATGTGCAGGAACCTGCAGCGGCAACATCATGGGTTTCGTGGTTCCTTGTCTACTTTGGTATGCCGCCACCAGCGGATGCCACCAGCTGCCCCCACAAGAAAATGTGCAGAAAGCTGCCAACAAACAACCACCGATAAAATCGAGGTGGAAATGCTGACACGACTGGACCGAATTCGCATTAAATCCACCAGCGGCTCTCATCAGACGACGAGCAGAAGACTGCAAAGGAACTGTCCACAAATCAAGGTGTTGCTCACACCTTACATTTGTGTACACTTCCATTTGATTCCAGCACGCACCCCCACATCAGACAACGCCTGCCTGGCAGCTGCATCGGCTGATCAAGTCCCCTCAGCATAGCATCTTCCACACCTGTCAATGCTGCCCCCTGAGCGGCGCCCCTGGTCCAGCGATCCCGGCTGGTTGTACTGCGCGTGTATGCGGCACGCAAACACTGCAGCAACAGCAGCGGAGTTTCAGCCATACCTGCATGTATGACAGTAGCTGATTGATCCGGTTTGCATCGCTTGCCATGCTCATGCGCCCAAGGCAGCGCATTTGAAGGCGTTGCAGCAACATTCGGTGCATATCTGCAGTCGCTCAGCTCAGCCTGTCATGCCCAAACAGGGATGCCTTTCAGCTTGCACTCTGGGCTTGCCGCTCAACACCCACCGATCATGAAGAGGCCGAATATGAGCGCATACACCAGCAGCCACAGCGGCAAATTGTTGGCGCAGTCGTTGCGCCAGTGGATCGCGGCCGCGGCCACAGCGAGCGCACCCGGAATGGCATTCAGCGCTATGGTGTAAATCAGAAATACCGGCGAGGCTCTGTCGCGCGGACAGAACAGCGATGTGACCGCGGAGCATGACTGGTCGCACGCCTGGAAGCACAGCGAGCAACCCCTGCCACACGCTGCACCAGAAGAGCCAAGGCTATTTTATGCCAGTGCCAGCTGCGCCCTCATGAGGTGCCACATGTCTAATGGAAGCACAGCGAACACCCCTGCCCAGACGTTGCATCACAAGAAGCTTGTTTAGAATGCAAACCAGTCGTTGACAGGCGCCAGACGTCGGCTGTGCACCTGCCCCAGTGACCTCAGCTGCGCGCTGACTGCAGACCTAATACAGGTCACCGGTCGCCAGCAGCCGACCCCGTTTGTCCGTGCATGCAGGGTGGTTTCGCTTGAGCTAGCGCATCATCATTGAGAGGTTCAGGACAGGAAGCTCACCTCTGCAGGGTTCCGTGCACGCGAGTTTGCAGCCTGCAAGGCACAAGCCATCAACTTGTTACGAAAGCGGTTGTTTGATGCGCAAAGCATGAGTCGGGCTTCATTGCAGCCAGGATATGATACGCCGTAACGCCACGGGTCACACAAGTGTTTGCAAGCTGGGCTTGCATTTGCACGGCAAATCTGCCAGGGCAACTCCGAGGAGCTTTCGCACCTTGCACACAGTAGTATGCCATCCTCCTGCCTCCCTACACTCACGCCCGAGCTTTGCAAGTCAGTTTTGTTGCTCTGTTGAGACCGTTTCAGACTGTACTAATGCGCTATTCACACATGAGCTTCGGGGCCCCTGAACTCCCTAAACTACCGTACCACAGTGTACCCGGTGGAGTTTAGGGAGTTTTGGCAATTCACACTAGGCTCCTAAACTCCCTGAACTGCCCTAAACTCGTGCAGCCGCGCCGAGGGACCAAAGGAGGTCCCAAACTGCCCTGAACTCCTGCCTCGCGCGTGATGGACGGATCTCAGCCGCCCCCGGGCCCTTCGCGTCCGTCTGCCCAGCACTGGGAGGTACAGCATCCCTCTTTGAACCAGCCGTGGGCCGGGGCCCCGCA
>JAABUW010005895.1_pt1 | contig 15664 bp, 11 predicted proteins | sample 5560081 | NCBI WGS metagenome assembly JAABUW01 (sample SAMN10711882, study PRJNA513363) | rock metagenome | isolation source: Antarctica rocks | place: Antarctica: Victoria Land, Knobhead sud | reverse complement strand
CCATATATGCTGCCTCCTGACACTTTTCTTCCCATTCAGTACTTGCTTCGTAACGTTTCTTAGTAACAGTGTCCCTTGCCCCTCTCCAAACGGTGGATCGGGTGTGAACGGTGATTGAGTGTACTTCCATAGCTTTTGTGGACGTAGCTTTGCACGGATGTTGATGAACCAGGAGGAATAATTCCAGTCGTTGAGTGTCTCGATCCGTGGATCATGAGAGGCATTATATGTAGACATTATGGCTGACCCATTTGCGACAGCGACTATGACAGCGGGATCAATCCATCGCTACGGCGACTGAATGTGACTGAACCAAAGATGACAGCAACTCATTATGATTTCAGAACGTAGATTGTGACATAACTGCTAACACGCACTAGAACGTGACCGTTTCAGCTTATTTCCAACCATATCTTTATAATTTCAACGCTTGCAGGAGGTGGTGGAACACAATCGTGTCGTTCCTTTCCGACCGAAGTTCTGCCGTGTCATCGCTTAGGCTGCCCACGATGATCTCCATCCACCTTTTCACCCTTACTACCTGGAAGAACTTCCCAAATTCGAAGCAGAGCGCAACAACATCAGCAGCGCCATGTTCGGGGCTACGGCCATTACGTCGCAAATGACTGACATGGGTCAGACGTCCTCCCAGCTCCAAAATGCTCCCGCGACAGATCAATCAATGGACGATCAGTCCAGGAGCAATCGAAAGAAAGTCAAGTCTAGAAAAAGGAAGAGGGAGAGCGCAGGGGTAGAGCAGCCTCTTGACCCAGAGAAAGAGAGCGCGAGAGCCTTGCTGCAGATGGCGGGATCTGGCGTCCCCGATAGTACGGTCCCATACTATGGCAACGACCTTGCGGCATCTCAGCAGCTCATCACCGAGAGCTCGCCAATACGATCACCTGCCGTTCCAAACATTGGGGAAACAGCACTTAGATCATCAGAGAAACGCAGAAGCCAACGAAATGGCGGCAAGAATGGTAAAAGAAAGCAGAGCGGCGGTATTGTTTTTAACTACCCCAGCAGTGAGGAGGGCATCGGAAAGCCGCGATATCCGCAACGCCTTGTCACGCCCTTTGATCAGACAGACCGTTCACCACGGTCACCACACCGCCAAACTCTCTCGCAGTCTCAGCATGCTCTCGATGACGTTCCTAGCGATGACGAAACAGCTGCTTTTGATAAGGAATTCGGTAATGAAGCCACAGCTCCTGAACCCAATCTACCAAATCATGATGTCTTTAGCTTCTCGCAGCAGCCACCTGACATTCCCGATCAAGAAGGCGAGATGTTCCCTTCGTATCAACTGCCCACTCATGTCTACACCTCTCCCAGAGCGGTTGGGCGACTTAAAAAACGCAAGAGAGACACTTCATTAGCGATGGACAATGCGGATGCAGAGCAGCTACCGGTGGTGAACGAAGCAGGTCAGTATATCCTTGATTAGGCCGTGACTTTCTTAATGGTTACTACCGAGTCGACTAGAGTTTAGCTAACCTTAACTTTTCTGTTACAAAGGCAACGAGATACCCATTGATCCAGAGCTACATAGCATGAGTGCTCTACCGCCTTCGGTGGATCTAAGTGCACTAGGAAATGGTGACGCCAACGTCAGGCAGGCAAAGAAGAGAAAACTCAGGCAAAGCCTCCCAGGACCGGGCAGGCGCAGACAAACGGTCCAGACTCAGTCCACCAATGAGGGACAGAGGCTGTACCATAGCCCTTACATGCTGCAAGATGATCAAGAAAATATTCAGGATCAGGTATTGCCAGGGTTGGAAGACTATGCAAGACGCACCTCTCCAGAGCTCGGCACGCCTTTCATGGAAGACATCGCCCGAGGAGGCCTCGAGTATCTCAACAGTGCGTCGAAAGCTGCTAAGACTCCTCAACATGACAAGCATCCTCGACAGACGAAGCATAAGGCGAGAAAAGAATTGATGGAGAATCCCGCTGATTTGCACAAGATTGATGATAAAGGCTATCAATCTGAGCGCTCGGTGAAGGACGTCTCGGAGAAAGGAGGCGTGTTTTCAACCGGCGAGATTGCGAAGCTAGATGCCTTCCGCGACAGTTATTGCGATGCCAACAACATGAATTATGCATACTTCAATAGTCTTATCCAAACACCGATGAGGGGTAATCCCCAAGTCACTACGCTTTTCAACGAATTACACGAAGTCCTCCCATATCGTCCACGGATGTCGGTGCAAAAGTTCGTTCGACGGCGGTTTCACAATTATGGTGCACGTGGGACGTGGACCACCGAAGAGGACCAGGAATTGAGACGAGCGGTCGAGGAGAAGGGAAAGCAGTGGAAGGTCGTGGGGGAGTTGATTGACCGGATGCCCGGGGATTGTCGAGACCGATATAGGAATCACCTACTAAATTCGGAGCATCGCAACCGAGAACAATGGACAGAGGACGAAATCAAGAATCTTTGTCGCGCCATCTTGGAGTGCATGCAACTCCTCAAAGACGAGAGAAAAAAGAAGAGAGAAGAGAAGTACGGACCTGATGCTCAAGATTCCGAAGAGGGCTTGGATCAGGGGGTTGACGACCTCAAAATGATCAATTGGCAAGCGGTCAGCGATCGTATGGGTGAACATGGAGGCGGCAGATCGAGGTTGCAATGCAGCTTCAAATGGAGTCAATTGAAGAAACAAGATCAGATCAATCTTTTAAATGCCGTTAGGGAAGCTCGAGGGCTCAAGAGCAAGAGGTTAGGCCGAACCAAAAATCCTTGGAGGCAGAAAAAAGCATTGAAAAAGGTGGCGAACATGAAGACGGGCGATCAGTACGCGCTTCTCCAGTCGATATTAGGAGCCCATGCTCCGACCGAGGGCAACATTCCATGGAAATCGTTGGGCGACGAGGAATTCCGAGCGACATGGACCGTTGTGGATAGGAAGTCGGCGTGGTTGAAGATGAAGCAGAGTATAACGGACTCAGGAACGATGGATTACCGTGAGGTAATCAACCAATTGATCGCACGGATCTTGGCCCAAGGTACTGGGGAACTCCATGAGAGATGGGATCCTGAAGTACATGGCGATGTGTCTCAAACGAAGCCAAGGAAATCAAAAAAGGCTAAGGGCAAAGAGAGCGGAGGGGCCAGTACAGAACCGGAGAAGAGGAGAAGGCCTAATGGAACCAGGGAAGAGCGAAAGCAGCCGAGGAGCAACGAGTTCGTCGTTGACGAAAGCGAGCATGAAGAGGAAGATAGTGCCCCCAACCAACCACAATACTACAACCGCTACAACGCTCTTCCGAGGTCTGCCAAGGCAAACAAATACGCCGACACAAATATTGAAGCTGCATCGAGTATTGCAGACCACGAAGAAAGGAATGAAAATGCGCGTACCAACAATGCAGATCGAGATTCTCTTTTCGATGGATCAGATGATGGGATCGATCATCCGCCACAAAACGACCGACAGATTAGCCCTGGAACGGCGAGTCAAATACAGCTGCTGGCATTCGGTTAGCTCGGAGGGGAGTAGATGGTCCCATCTTCCCTACAGGCATATTGGCAGTATAGTAGTAGTGTAGCTAGAGTATCTGTTGATGGTAGGATCATACTCCCGTCAACCCATATCTCTCGTTTCGAAAAGAACGACAATGATGCGGCAGTATCAATTTGAGTAGCATTAAACGTTGAGACACCACAGAATTGATACCGACCATCAACCCATACCACGCCGGAACCCCTTACTAACAGAATAGAAAACCATGTGGGGTATGAACGGGTATCAATTTCCATCTCCGAGGCATGCAAGCATAATCGTTCTGCACCTCCGCTTACTACCCAATCCTGCCATCAGTTCGAGAACTTGCTGGGCAATTTCTTTCTGATAAGGATGGTGTATTAGCAATCGTAAATGGCAGTGAAGTTACTTCGATTAAGGGAATGTGGATGAACAATGAGCGAACCTACCCAGTAACCTTCTCAATGGTTTTGCGGATATAGTCCGTAATTTTCTCATTCATTCCACGATTCTTCTGCGGGTCTGCGAAGCGCTGGCCACCGAACTTCTTCTCAACGGCGTCGAGGCCCTTGTCCATGTAGTCGCGGCCATCGCCGCCGGGATTGCCTGCTGGAGCGGCGCTCATGATGTTGTGTAATAAGAGTAGTTGCAGTTAAAGGCTTGGTAAGAGTTCTGTGAGGTCGCTGAGGGACGGTGAATGTGACGACTGCAGCAGAAAGGATTAGCAAGGTATTTCTATCAGACCCGGTGACCAGTGGGCGCGGGAAAGCTTAGGGACCGAGTCCCATGATGGTTCCTTACACGCAAAACTTACTCTGGATTTTGTTGCTACGCGGTGACAGAGTCGAGTCTTCAATCAATCGTCGAGAGATACGAGATGAGATAGGATAAAGGAGAATGGATAAAGAGTTACTAGACCGTCAATGATGTTAGTGCAGAGACTAATCGCGCGTATGCGGGCCCTTATTTGGCCGTTCCTAAGCGCGATCTGCTCGAACTCAGCACCAGCGACATCGAGCTCCGCCAAAGGCTTCGATCCACCGTCAGATACCTGTCCAACTGTGCCCGAGGCGCTCGAGATGTCTACAGCCGAGCTGCAAAAAACCCTGTCTCATCTGCAATCGACATCTCCCCCATCACCGCAAAAAGTTGCCGCCCTTCTTACCACCGCAAAGAAACAGCTCCTTCAACTGAACGCCTTACTACCCACATCAAGCACACCACCGCCTGTATTATCGCTGGCCCGGCAAACACTAGAGACAGGCGCCCTCCTCTCCATCCGCCTCCAAGATCCCGACGCTTTCACACGCTACTTCCAACAGCTGCAACCTTTCTACGAGGTCCCATCCTCGAATTTCAAACCCGCAGGTGATGGCCAGCGCAGCAAGGTCACCGGCTTATATTTACTGCTGCTGTTGACGAAGGGCGACTATGCAGGCTTTCATACTGTTATAGAAGGACTGGAAGTCGAGAAGGGTGGACACGCTGTGGGTGACAAAGCCGGGCCAGGGCTCGAGGCGGATAAGTTTATTGGGTATCCAGTCAAGTTGGAGAGGTGGCTGATGGAAGGGAGCTATGATCGGGTGTGGGCAGCTACCAAGAGAGAGGGGGTGCCGGGGGAGGAATTTGGTGTGTTTAGTGAGGTGAGGGTCACACCTTCGTCAAGTCTTTTTGTGTTTATATGGAGATTGATGATGCTAAATACGTTGCTCCAGGTTCTTATCGGCACAATCCGGTCAGAAATTGCATCCTGCTCGGAGAAAGCTTACCCCTCCCTTCCTATCGCGAACGCGAAAAACTTGTTGTTCCTGGAGAGCGAAGGCAGCGTGGTGGAGTTCGCGGGTAGACGAGATTGGGTGGTCAGAGATGGACGGATATATTTCCCGCTACAACAAGGAGAGGATATGAGCGACGAGAAGGATATGGCGAGTGAAGCGATGATCGCAAATACGATCGGTTATGCTAGGGAGCTCGAGACGATCGTCTGAGCGCTTCATTATTGTCGTGAAGTAGAAGCATTGAGCCTGGCGTTACGATTATTTCCTCTTGAGCGTCTGCACTACGTCATCGAAATCCAATTTCGTGATCCTATGGTATTAAAAAATTTGAAGAAGCCAGATTGCCTCAAAGTGAGCACGAGAAGTCACTGATGAAGAATGGGCGTGCCTCTACGGAGCTGTCTATGTCTGATCGCAAAGTCTGTAAGCGAAGTGCAGGATTGATCAGAAACAAGACGCCCAGCCGCGATCGATTACAGGAAAAGAACACCAATCTCAATTGATAAAATCACTCTGGAGGGAAAAAGTGGAGCTCCGGTCCTTCGAGGAACAAATTTTGTCAATCTTACTAGCCAGGCTCGATCGAAATAGTCGCCGATCATCCCCATACTAATGGTTCGTTGACAATGAGCTCAGAGTCTTTGCGTTCAAGTCATGTAAGAGCACATGCTTTGTGGTATGGGGAGTGTGGCGAATCTATTCTAAGTTCGTTGAGGTCGACGGACAAAAGGTGACATAGAGGCAAAATGAACTAATTTTCGCAAACTAGGACCGATCAAGCAATCAGCTTCAAGAGCCCGAAAGAATTCACACATATTGATTCGAGATCCGACTCTGAACTTGAATTGCGTATGCGAGCGAAAGAGCCTGTGGAAGCACATTGCACATAAGTAAGTCGGCATTGAAAGTGAAACAAATGATATAACTTAAAACAGAAGCTTCGCAACCATCGACATCCGGCGGCTTAGGTCAACTAGCGATTACACACCGATTTAGTCGATAGCTGGCCATCTCTAATGGGCATCTTACATCGGGTCAAAATTAGAGACGCCAGCACGACCGGATACCACTGCTAGCGACAACTGACCTCTCTACTAGGCATCTCACACCGGGTGAGTCGTGATAAGAGTAGAGACGTCCGGCTACTTCCAGCAAACCAGAAGTTCAATTTTCGAATTTCTCTAAGCTCATCCCCTTCTGAGGTTGGGCTGAGTCTTGTGCCAATTTGGATCTGTGAAAGAGGATGACACGTTCCGAGACGTGTGAGGGGGTAGACCTTTTGGTATTTTATGTTTGGTTTTTTTTTCCTCGTTTTAAAGTCCGTCGAGATGTGATTTGCAAGGTATTGATAAAGATGAATGGCACGCTTTTGGGTTCGACCGATAATATCAAGGTTGATAGATGTTAAGATCACTTTGATATAAGCATTCTCGGATCTGCTCTCGATTTGTCGGAGGGCAACAGCCCCTTGGACTTTCAGACGTGCAGTGCATTCAACGCCCGATCCGTCCATTTTTGATAGCAGATGGTGAGAAGCGGTTCTCGGTCCCCCAAAATCAATCATGTACCTAGTGGCGCTTTTTTGCAGACATGTCCAACAAAAGAAAACCCCGATATTTCTGATGATGTGGCTGAAGTTGAACAAATAAATTCTCTTTCTGCTTTACACTATCTCTGTAGATTACATCAAGGCTTGAAGAAGCTACACGTACCGGGATGACATTCCTTGATCAATGCCAAATCTCGCAAAGGGGTATATAGCCGCTGAAGCACATTCGCTAAAAGACTACTCACAATAGCTACACATCCTTCATGATCACATCTTTCGTCTGTGTAAAATTTTCTTCCGCCAAAAGATCCCTTGAAGAATAAAGACTAGGCTTCAGTCCCCACTCATTGCCCCCCATGATGTCCAGATGCGAGTACGCATCCGCTTTGTAGTAGATGGCCTGCCCTTCTCCGAAAGCCCCATTTCTTTTGCACAGGCCCAAAGCATGAAGCCTCCGAAGCACCCGCTTGACGTCTTCCTTATTCCCAAAATCCTCAGTGTATACACAGATGAGACGGCTTTTGTTAGGGCTGCCGTCATCTGTGGCCACCTTGGCTGCAATACCAAGCTCGTTGTTTGCTGTGGCCGTGGCGACGAGTGACCATGATGAGTTGACGTGGTCTGGTCCGGGGAAAAGCATCCATTTTCCTGTCGTGCAGCCCTTTTCCAGGGCAGTGGCAAAAAGATCCGTCTCAAGTTTCTTGCGTAGAGGCGTGACATTTCGGGTGATAATTCCTTTCGCTTTCCTGGCCATCGAGGCCTCCATACTCGATTTGGTCGCGGCGAATCCATTGAGCAGCTCACGACCCCTAGTCTTGAAGCCTCGTAGGTCTTCATTGGTGTGCCGGTAATTAGTATGGGGATTGCCAATAAAGATCCAGGGGCCGCTGGTCGTTAAGTCTGTGGTAAGAGGCGGTAGGCGGGATAGGAAGGCAGCGACAGTTTCGGAGAGCTGCCGGCCATTCGGAGTACCTTCGTATACATTGTAGAGTGCTTTCACAGGTATGGAAGTGCTTGCTTCTTGGGCCATGGTGGTGAACGCGATGGTCGCTGGCTGACGCGAATGTATTTTCCAGAACAGACTTGCGTCAGAAGCTGATACCCTCCTTTCAAGGTGGGCTTTATGGTCGTCGTCCCCTGTTTTGGTTTAATGGTAGAAAGGATTGAGTATTTTCAGCCTGACGTGACGAACCGTAGAAGCTCGAGTCGTCGGAAAAGTAGGCGTCACTCCAGTCGTCCTCCATACCCTTCCCTCTTTCAAGCTACATTTTCTGTTATGAAATCGTTTCACATGTCCCAAGGTGATCACGTTTGGAGTCTTTCAACGGGCAATGCTGTGAGTTGCGGAGTTTCCACGCCAGGCTGGGGCATGGCAATGCCAGTGTTTGATCGGGACGGCGGGCCGGCAGCCGGTCCCAGCCACTAAGTACGACGATCACGCCTTCATGGGGATGTGTTGAGTGACGCCCTACGGTACCCCCCAAGCGGCAAATCGAGACACCCATCCGACTAGCCCCGGGTAGCGCACTCATGTCCCCGGTAGCCCCTAGGAGCTCAGGGGCCTGTTCTAGGTTACTTTAATGTACTGGGCCTTAGCCGGGGCCCAGCGCCTGCCAAGGGAGCGCTAAGCGGCTCAATCTCCAGGGCCATGAAGTCATCTACGGCAAGAGGTTTACCCCGGAGCGACCCCTAACGCAGGCGTCTTGTGTGCGAGTACCTTGGCACGCTTGGGTACGCAGGGGCTCGTTGGTCCTTAGGACACTGATAGCCCCGGGGTGCTGGGGTTCAATTAGGGGGTGTAATTGTAGGCAAAGGGGGTGTAATCACAATACCTCCCCACTCTATTTCGTTCCACTTAGGGTCTGCCCTAGTAATATTTCCCCTAACAGGATAATGCTAGTGTCAAGTTATGCCTAATTGTATTGGTGGTCATTCCCTTCGTCCATGGCGCATTCCTCTACATTTCTTTGTTCCGGGACTTCATGCTTCAAGTCTACCCCAATCTTTTTTCTAACCCGCCTTGCTTTTTCCCAATTCCTCCTACTTTGTACCGCTTCTGCTTATTTCCGCCTTTCTCTAATACATGTTGGTATTCACTTTTCTCTCTCGTCTCCATCTTCTCCATCTTCTTCTCGATTGCAATCAAAGCTCGATGTTGAAGCTCTGGCACTCCAAGTAAGCTGGTGGATGTACCAGCTCTCATAGCTAATCTTCGATCTGTTGACTCCATTGGTACCGTCTCAGATTCATTTTCGGCTTCAGTTTCCGCTTCCGCTTCCGCTTCAGTAAGGAGTTGCTGGCGAGAGGATGATGAAGATGAGGGATGGTCGGAAAGAACCTGACGAAAAAGTCGAGCACGCGAACGGTGACCCAGAACTTTGCCTGATGGCAGACGAAGCTCATCTTCATTGGGAACTAGAGTCATTTCCGTCTTTGGCTGGTCTCCTCCATCGTCCACGTCCCCAGAGAAGTCATAAAACTGCTTGAGGTCATGCTTGTCATCCTCAAAATCAACCTTGCAGTGACCTTTCCCACGCATGTGATCCTGAACTGCGAACTTGGTGGTTTTTGAGCTCCCACAAAATAGACACTCGTGAAACACCGATACGACGGCAAAGAAGTAGCTAAGAAGTGACTCCATATCGAAGAGATATCCAGCATCGGGTATGAAAAAGCTGTGTGCATGTAACATATGCGTCAAATTGGAATCCATGGAGGCAGATTCAACATTGCAAAATAAACATTGCAATGGGCTAAAGCTTTCCTCCTTGTTGGCTGACTGATCCTCCTCATGTATATTCAATGAGAGAGTGCTTAGCGGAGAGTCATCAGACAAAAAGGAATTTGAGTCTGTCTCAGCAGTCTTCTGGGCATGATTCCGTGACTTGAGATGTGCTTGCCATGCTTTCCGGTTCTTGTAGTGTTGCTCACATGCAGTGCAAGACAGCTGAAATAGTGAAGATTCCTCTTTCTCATCGTTTCCAGAATCAAAAGCGAGCACTTGTTTTTGAAATACCGTAACTGATATAGGAGGTAACGAAGCTATGCGGCGTTTTAAGTTGTAGACACTGTTTTTGTCAATTATCCTGCTTATTCCACTCCTGGCAAATATCACTCACTGCCATTTCTCTCTCATATGCGTTCTCTTTGTTTCACTGCTGTCAAAAGTCGCAAGGCATTTCGTGCAACTAAAATCTGCCTGGGAGAGGTCTGCATCGGTTGTTGATGCCGCTGATGCCGTTGTTGTTGCTCCTGTCGCTGACATGTTTTCGCGCCGAACGGTTAATCCCATAAGGGGTTAATGAAACCAACAATCGGTATCGACAACGCTTGAAAGATGTTGTTGACAACGAATGAATGAAATAAAAGCCCGCGATGTATCTAGAGATAGAAGATAGGGTTGAAGTGCAGTACTTGTACTCTCCGTATTGTACCCCTCCCTACCTTCGACCAGATACTAAGACCAAAGGTATTAATTGCGCCCCCATTGAGGGTGATTCTGCTGGCGGATGACTCATTATAGCGGTCTAGTAGCCGTAGAGCCAGTCAGGCATCCTTGGCCACGCTTTACATCCATCTTACCACACCAAAACAGTAGAGTGCGATGACTCAAATCATTGGCAATGAGAAACTTCACATTCACAGCCTCATTGCGATTGAGTCACTCGATGTCTGGGCTCTGCAGGCTTATGCGAATATGTGCAAGTGGAACAAAATCATTGCGACAAACAGTGAGACGTGACCGTCGCAACTTTTGCTCCGCCACCTACGTCAGCGAGGGGCATCACAGCTTCGGTTAGCCTTATTAATTTATAAAGTTCCCTATTATAGCGAGGCTATAATAAGGGCTTTCATAGATAAGGATTAGGAAAACGTCTTAAAACGGTTTATTGATAAGCGTATTAATACTATATATTATAACGGTTACAGGCCGTTATTAATAGCGACGGAGTAATAACGCGATATTAAAATTCTTGTAGATTTGCGGAGATGTACATATAAATTCTAGTGGGGTTCTCTACGCCTTGGCGGACGGATTCTTGTTCGAACCGCGAGGGTAACAAGGGTAATAAACCTCACGGAACACTAGTCGGCCTGTTACAACCGAAGCGAAGTATACTAGGAAAGTAATGCTACAAGCGTAATATGGCATCTCATCGCCTCATAGCGTCTCGGATATTGCTCCCTTCATCTGCTTCGCTTCGGTTGTAAAAGGCCGACAAGTGTTCCGTGAGATTTATCACCCACGAGGTAGTCTTTCGGAAGAGGTTGGGTTTGAGAGAGAAGGGGGCGGGGAGGATTTCACACCCGGATCTTGCTTCTGACTGGTGCGGAGCTAACTTGAACGCCTTACACTTACTAATTTGAGCCTTCGTCTTCCATCGCATGCTGCAACAGAAGAAAATGAACTCATACTGGCTCACCACTTCGATATTGCAGGTCTACGGTAAATTGCTATGGCCTTTGAAATTGTTCGTGACGCCAGCGGTAGAGCAGACGTCTGCTTTTCTAGACCTCCCGATCGACATCCTTTGCATGATATGCGACGAACTCGCTCTCCCTGCAAAGATCCTACTTGCTCAAACCTGCAAGGCTATGTGGTACATGCTGCGCAGCAAGTGCTCTTCTCAATTAAAAGCTATGGTTCGGGAGGATCGATTCAATACATTGACCGAGCTAGGGAACATGTTACCGGATACCTATCATTGTATCAGGTGCAATGTCTTACACCCTGTGGAACCTGATGACATCCCAAATTTGACAAACTGGTATCGCCGCCGCCACTCATGCCGCACACCAGGCCAAGTGTTTGATCATCTGCATCCGCAACACTCCTACGCAGTTTCGTTCCATCACGTACAGCTGGCACTGAAATACTCTCGAATGAAGGAAAAGCACCAGGATTATCGAACCAATATTCTTCAAAAATTTGAGGTTCGTCCAGTCGGCTCTCCTATCATCAAGACATTCACCGCAAAGCCGAAGGTCGTCAACGCCAGATTCATACTGTTGGCGACATATGTCCTGTATACAGGTCCGCTCCGAGACGCAGCAAAGAAGGATTACGACAAATTTATAATATTCTGCCCTCATCACTATTTTGGCCTTGGCACAGGACCAGGCAACTCTTTTGCCGCGATTTTGCAAAAGGCTGTCATCAATGCGGCGACTAGGCAAGATCAACACACTGAGCTATTTTCATGTGATCGCTGCCCAACAGACTATTCGGTGGTGGCCGAAGATGGTGAGGCCGTCGTCGAGGCTTGGCATGACCTGGGAAATGGATTATCTGTCGAGGATCCCAGCTGGCAAAGTCACCTTTACTCATACCGGAATGGGATATCCAAAGGGTTGCCGTTCAATTATGAACATGGGAGTATCTCCAAGATGTATGATAGCTGCTACAGTTGACTCTCATAGATGCAGTGAATACAATCGCCGTTTGGATGACTAAAACAGGAGGTCATGGTCTGTTCCCACATGAAGACTTTCACTCTATTCTGGACCTAGCCAAATCAGCCAATGGCCTGATAACTACCCCAAAGACTTCTTCCACTGCCACTCGATCCCCTTTGTTAAATGCATCCCAAGTATCCCAAGCCTTGAAGTTGAAGAGCCAACGTCAACCCAACCTCGCCAATCATAGGATTTCCGACTCTTCTGCTTTCGGTAGGAGGGACGGAAGAGAGGGATGCTCGCTTTTGGCTTCACCCCGAAAGGCTACTGGACCCTAGCGCCATGATGAGGCAGCGAGTAATGCTAGGGGACCCCCTCAGCTAGTTAGCATCCTTGGGGGCCCCAGGTCGTTTTACGCCCGACCTGGAAGGCAACCATTGACCACATCAGCTGTCGTTATATCAACAAAGGAAGCGCATACACGCATATTACGATGCCAATGCTTTCTCGTATTACAACTCCACAATGGCAACAAGCGGCTCAAACGGTCGCCATATGATACGCTACAATACATGTAGATTGGCAAGCGCTATCAATATAACTACAACATCAAACATTCTTCAGTCCAGAGTTAGTCTGACACATGGTCCAGCCATAGTACAAGAGAAAACCCTTTACCACGAGTCCACATCTTATTCGAGTATGAACCTCAACCCAATGCTTCTTCTCCACCCTCCAACTCGCATCTAGATCCCTTGAAAGCGCTCAACCCAGAACAATCAGAACCTAGGATCTGGCTGGTATGCCTTGTTCGACATCCGCAGCACCATCGTTCCTGCCTCCCGCCGTGCGGATGTCCGGTATCCCCTTTTTCTGACGCCGACTCTTCATCCCCAGGTAGGTTCCGAAGGCGATTGCGGGAACGGCGATGATTGCCATAATAATGAGAGCGTGCGTTAGACTCATGGAGCCAGCGTTGGCGGGAGTATCGTCTCTGGTATTGAGTGTTGTTGACATGGCGGCAGAGATGGGATAGTGGGGAGTGGCTTTGATCAAGCAGTGGTGGTGATTGCAACAGGGATGATTGGGTTATGAGACTGACCTGCTGTGTATCGCGGAGGAGTACAGTTTGCGTGAAAACGATGGATCAATGAAATGGTGAGTAATGCAAATGTGACGTTCGTACTGTAGGTGGGGGATAACTGCAAAGTATGTACGACGTTGGAGGTTGGTGGAGTTGGGGTCACACATGAAAGGCTATAAATGTTTCATTATTCGAAAAAGATCAATTTCAACAAAGCTCGAATAATAAACATGGTCAATGGGCTAGTCGACAATAGCTTCACCGCCCAACCTACAAAAAAGGAGATGTCACCGATTTGCTTCAATGCCACTGATCCAACAGTGAGCCATAAAAGAGATCAGCAGCTGCCGAAGACGGCGCGCAGGAAGTCTTCACTCGCCGGGTCCATAAGAAGCACGAATAAATGGACTAACGGTTCTAGAGGTAAGCTAGTGCGTGATCGCAGAGCAATGCTCCAGCTACATTTGACAGTACCATAGTATAGACCCTTCGGACGGATGTTCACAGAGAAGAGAGGTTAGTCGTCCCCAAGAGCCACATTCCCCTCATTTATTATCATAATTTTGCTTGCCGCATATCTGCAGGTTTCATAGCCTCTCATGGAGAAGGATAAGGGAGTGAGAAAGAGAAGTCATAGTCTGCGTTCCCCTGGGATAAAGATAGAGAGCTTTCCGTGTTGTTCCAACTGATACCTCCCGGAAGGAGTGAAATTGCTGCACCAGTCAAGCTACTGCGGATTGAGACGCCTTTAGTCCGATGGGAAAAGAGATGCTTTTCTTGATCGTTCCATGCGGCTTGTCAGGGCAGCGTTGAAGCCTTTTCAGAACGCACATCTGTTTTGGGATTCGTTAAGCCCGAGTGACGCTAGCCAAATCGGGAAATATCCAAAGTCCGAAGTTCGGATGTAGGGAATCCATATTCGGTGTCGTTCATGATATAAATGGGAGGTCGCCCTCATAGAATGGTCTTCTCATGTTGTTCACTCTTGCAAGATCTTGGCAGCATTCCTGCAACTCCAGACAGACTCTCTTCACTTTACTTTTGGCACCGTCCTGCTCCAGATTTCTCTCACTTCAATCTTCTTCAAGAATGGCACAAGAGTATGCCAGCCATAAGCCTAAAGGCTTCAAAAACCATATTGAGAATGTTGCGATTGTCGGTGTAAGGCTTTCCACTGGAAATTTGCTCTCAAGTCCATGTTCTATGCTAAAACTCCAAATAGGTTGGCGGGAGGGTTGGCAAATATATCGTCGAAGAGTTGGTCAAGACCGGCAAGCACAAAGTCAGCGCAATTACACGTGCCGATAGCATGAGCAAGGTACCCGCTGGTGTTGAGATCAAGAAAGTCAATTACGACGATCATGACTCACTGTACGTTTATCTGGATTGTCCTTGTATTCATGTATGGCAATGTTGACAATGGACACTGGATCAGCGTTGAGGCACTCAAGGGTCAAGAAGTCCTCATCATCTCGATGGCGGTTACCGCCCCACCGGAGCAGCAGTCGAAGCTCATTGAGGCTGCCGCAGCAGCGAACGTACCCTGGGTCTTACCCAACGAGTGGGGTCCTGATGGCGAGAACAAGCAGCTAGGCAAGGATGTTATGCTCGGTGAGAAGCAAACCAAATACCGGGCGCACATCGAACAGTTGGGCAAGAGCTCTTGGATAGGCATCGCCTGTAGCTTTTGGTATGAATTTAGCTTGTCGAGTGGCACTGACACGTATGGTTTTGACTTCAAGAACCGTACCGTCACATTTATCGACGATGGCAAGACCCGTATCAATACCAGCACCTGGCCTCAGTGTGGTCGAGGTATCGCTGGCTTGCTTGGACTGAAGATTTTGCCCGATGATGAGAACGATCGGAGCCCACACCTTTCGCATTTTCGAAATAGATTCGTCTACATATCGTCGTTTCTTGTTAGCCAGAAGGATATGCTTGATTCCGTCATGCGCGTTACCGGCACATCCCTTCAGGATTGGAAGATTACGCATGAGCCGCACAAAGAGCGCTATGAATCTGGTTTGGCGGAATTGAAGAAAGGGAATCGGCTAGGCTTCGCCAGGGTGCTGTACACAAGGGTCTTCTACCCAGATGGAAGTGGCGACTTCGAGACGTCGAAGGGTCTGCACAACGACATTTTGGGACTTCCAAAGGAAGACATCGACGAGTACACTAAGAAAGCATTGCAGATGGCTGAAGAGCAGGGCGAATTGGGGAATCATTAGCCACTGGGCGTGTCGTACATAACAAAGGTCGATGATGTCGTACCAGTAAGGGTCGGATGGGGGAATCAGTGTTGACGAGATGTAGCAGGTCTCCTTTTGATTAGTAAAATATGAAAAGCCCACAAGCGCTTCCAGGC
>JAABUW010005893.1_pt1 | contig 15668 bp, 30 predicted proteins | sample 5560081 | NCBI WGS metagenome assembly JAABUW01 (sample SAMN10711882, study PRJNA513363) | rock metagenome | isolation source: Antarctica rocks | place: Antarctica: Victoria Land, Knobhead sud | reverse complement strand
CATCTGAGTTGGTCAATCTCATATTGTATTTTAACGATAATTTTAATTGTATAATTACACAATCAATATTGTATATATATATATATTTTATCTCCCCGGACTGACGGTGCCGAGGCTGTGGGCGCTTGGGTGCCGGCTGCGCAGTGGGCTGAACACATCTTCAAATATCACTTCGAGGATCAGCATGTGAGTCGACTGCTACGTTTCGCGCAGCTGACAATGCCAGGTTGTCAGCGCTGGGCGTCGGCTGCGGCACCGGCCTCGCCATGGGTTTCTTCTCCTGAAAGCCGCGAGAAGCCCATTTCTGACACTCTCAACCTGTTGCCCTCGCAGCTCACGGTTCCCGGATTGTGGACACTGGGCCTCGGCTGCGGCGTGGGCCTGGCCATGAACTTCTTCTCCTGGAAGCTGCGGGAGGCGGTGTCGGCGACAACCGTTACCGTCATCGGCAACATCTGCAAGTTCATCACCATCCTGGCCAACATGCTCATCTGGGACCAGCACTCGGGTGAGTGGGGATTGGCATCTTCACACTGACCGCCATAGGTGTACGAGAGACTCGCCAAGCGCGTCCGGCACAGCATGGATGCCGTGCTGCCGCTTGGCGTGCTGCACCAGCATCGCTGTCACTCCTACGAGTGAAGAGAGTATCGCAAGAGCTCCATTAGTGGCTGCAGATGCCAAGGACATGGGCGGCGCTGGTGCTGTGCCCGGCGCTGGGCGCTCCGTACTGCCGGGGAAATTAATCTCCTTAGAGTGTCCCATGTCGAACAAGAGGAAGCTTCAATTTTTCATTTGCCTTAGATGCGAGGGGCACGGCGGCGCTGCTGCTGTGCCCGACGCTGGGCGCGGTCTACCCTTCACCGTACATAACTTATGTACGGTGAAGGGTAGAGATATCATTAGTAATGATATCTCAACTGTATACTATACTTCCTGTGATCTGCTGCCGCAAATGCGAAGGGCACCGCGGCCCTGGTGCTGTGCCTTTCGCTGTGCGCATTAATGCCAGGAGAGGACAATGCCCCACTATGAACAAAAGCAAGCATGACATCCGTGTTGTTGAGGCAGGATGCCAAGGGCACGGCGTGCTGTGCCTGACGCTGGGCGCACTCTGCCCTCTAGTGAAAGAAGTATCACCTGCAATCAAATCGCAAACATCCTTGCCAAGGCTTGTGAGCTGCTGCCGCAGACGCGAAGAGCACAGCGGCGCCGGTGCTGTGCCTGTCGCTGGGCGCAGTACCGCAAGAGAAAAATGAGTCCCATTGTAAACAACAGCAAGGGAGCATGGTTTCCGGTTCATTGACGCAGACGCGAAGGGCACGGCGGCGCTGGTGCTGTGCCTGTCGCTGGGCGCGCTCTACCAGCAGGCGCCAAAGCGCAAGCAGCCGTCCGAGGCCGGCGCAGTGGCAGCGGCGGACGCCGACAGGGCGCCCCTGCTGGAGGAGGCAGCAGCGGCGAGTGGCGGCGGCGGCGCCAAGGTTTAGGCTAGGTCACCTGAATGTGATCATGGTCACGAATTCTAGTTAGGCAAGACCGCTCCTAGGAGAGAGGCCAGCTCCGTTGAGCCGCAAGACGCATCAGGTAATATGATGTGCACTCATCGGCCTACACTGCCATGCAAACCCTGTGTGACGTTCATGCATACTTTCAGGCAGTGCAGGCGATCGTGCTGCAGCGCAGCAATGTAGGTAGCAGGTTTCTCAGACACGATTGGTACTGACAACGAACGGACTGGTTGCGACCGTGTTGTGTTTGACGCGAAGAGATCGATCATTGCCGTGAATTTGCTTGCTTTACATAGCCTCATTAATTGTATATGATACCAGGTCGTCAGCAATCGCAATTTAGTGCTTCAGGCAGCAAAGCAGGTGGCAGCAGATCTGCAGCAATTGAGTTATGCTGAAACAAAGCTGCCGGATTTCAGCACAGCACAGCCATGCAACATCGCGTCAGGACGGTCAGGAAAGGCGCGGCGGCAATGTGGCGCACATGTGTCTTAGCCTTTGTGCCTGCCAGCTGCCAATCTTAGCCTCCAGCTAGTACAGGTTGAAGCAAAGGTCTCTCGCGCAGCCTGTTAGGCATGGATTGAGGAGCACTCAAAACACCCTAGGCTAGTCGAGGTTAATCCGAGGTGTTACATGTAACATATATGTTACCATGTCTGTTATTTGCTGTCTTTGCCCCCAGGACACTTCAATGCGCACGAAAAAAGCGCGAACCGAGAGTCTCCCAGTACTCAGCCAGTACTTAAGCCTATAGAATCGCACCTAGTTAGGTGCGATACTTATAAGCATCGCACATTGCATCAAGAGACATGAGGCGAGAGTGCCTATGTGCAGGAGCTTCACAATCCGTCGGCCGTCCCTCCCTGCAAACCATATCCGCCTGATCTGCAGCAGCTATGCCGCCCCGCACGCGTCTTCGTGCCAAGCAGCTCGCACTGGCAAATGGCCAACAGCAATGCCCAATGACGGTACAGCATCTCAACTTGCACTGCCTGCCGCCGGGCCTGCTGCAGCATATCCTGTCATGTCTGGACGTTTGTGACACGTGCAGGAGACTGCAGCTCAACAGGGTCCCACACGCTGCCTGCAACAGTCCAATTCTGATCTTCCGCGTGCTTTCGTCAGACACGCACCCCCTGACGCATGCGTGATGCAGCCTGCCAAACCTGCCAAACTTCTTCTGGGCAGGGCTCGGACCGTGAGCTCGGTGTGCAGATTGTGGCGGGACCTGGCCCGTGCATGCGCGGTGACAACGTTAGTTTTTCCTGCTGCAGAGGGCTGCGATGTCAGGTTGGGGTTGCTGCCACGATGGTTGGCAATGAGTCCGCTCAGTCTGCGCAAGCTGGTGCCGGAGGACTTGGACGGTGGGTCAATACACAGGGACATTTCAAGGATACCTTGAAGGTCTAGTAAATAGGCCTACAAACAACTGCGACTGTGCATCACTGCCCCTCATGCTGTTATTTTGGGCTGCAGAACCTGAACCGTAGTGCAGGCTGCACGCCCTGCGGTGGTGTCACCACCGTCATCGCCCATGTCCCTGTGGCGGCGAGGCTGGCGGGGCTGAGCGCTCGGAGTCTGGTGTGCCGCAGGCTGGGCCAAAAGGAGCTTGGTGACGCCATTGGCGGGCTGCGGCAGCTGACAAGCCTGTCCGTGCGGTGGTAAGATCTCGATCTCGACGGACCCGCCAGAGGCTTCCCGACGCAGCTGTGCCAGCTGACCGGTGGGTGCCTGACTCGCAGCGTCCTGCCACAGCGAAGGTGCTGTCTTGTCGCGGCTGCCCCATCCAGATGGTGTTGAATTTTCTGTGCTCGTCCTGCGCTGCAGCCCTTCGGGAGCTTTGCCTGGAAGCTAGCTGCTACACGCATCCTTTTCTGCCCATTCCGACGGACATCACGCATCTGGCACGACTTGAGAGCCTAGACGTCGAGGTGATGGGTATCAGCGCCGTATCGGAATCTGCTAGCCTGCTGACGCGGCTCACCTGCCTGTCGGTGCAGCGACCGGCGTGGGGCGAGGCGTGGGGCGACGGACGGGAGTCTGACAGCAGGGACCGTATGTTTGACTGGCCGGTGCGGCTGCCGGCCGCGCTGCCGCTGCTCACGCGGCTGCAGCGGCTGCGCGCAGCGGCCCTAAACCCTACACCCTAGCGTGAGCCGCTGCAGCCTTCACTGTGCACTGCCCGGTGCGAACCATCTGGAAGTTGCCTGTACCTCACATCATGCCAGTCGTAGTGTCCGCCTGTGCACGGCCTCGATTCCTGGTGCGGCTGATGTGGCCATGCTTGGCAAGGATGCCGATGCGGACGCAGTCAACTGAGTAATGCCTTGCCCATGTCAGCCGCTCCATGACAGTGCTGGGACTGCCAATCTCGTATGTCGCGCAGGCGGCTATGCGTACCATGATGCACCTAACGGCGCTTTCTCTGAGCGGGCTTGCGTCAGAGGCGGATGCGGCTCCACATCGAGAAAGGAGAGCTGGACTTGAGTCTCAGGTGAGCTGGTGCACCCGAGCAAAATTGTGACGCTACGAGGTCTTTGCGTGACTCTGCATGTGCAAAGTCGAGCAACCAGAAGCGAAATGTGAGCACAAGATTGGCAAGACATATGGAGTCTCGACTGATTGCTATGTTTGGTGCGGATGCAGTGACCGGCCGCCATCCTGAGTTGAGTGCTGCTGACGAGCGCGAGGCGAGGCGCAGTCAAATAGTTCACAGCTTTGTAATGATCAAGTCGCCGAGCCCTTACACTTTGGGCCGGTTTTTTCGATGCATTATCATCATAGATTGAGCACACCCACCTCAGTAAAAAAAATTCGCACAATGCTTACTAAGTCGTGCGTGAGACAAGCCAAATACACACCTGGAGTGTTCGCTGGCGGTTCACATTGTGCAAGCAAGCAAGCAATTCTGGCAAATATCCTGGCAACTACCTTGGCGTGCGTCTGTCAAAGACAGGATTCGTATCATTTTTGTTTTGGCCGACTCGGATTGCTCAGCTTTGACGTCTATGGTCGTTACTCAGCCTGCGTGAGCCTGCTGGAAAGCCCCGACCTAGTCGACTTACTCGACCTAATGACCTGCCGACACCTAACAAATGCATTCTTACTGAGCACGGAACTTTCTGACGCTAACCTTGCAGTTTACGTAGTTTGGCATGGCCTCATGCCGGTCGTACAATGGATTGTATGCGTGGTAGGGATATTGCGGCGCTGTCGCAGCCTCTGCGGCTGTGCAGCCTGCCGGACGAGCTGCTACTGAACATCATAGATGTGCTGCCGCTCAAAGCCAGGTATCTGGCTTCCAGGTCATATGCTCAAGATACATCACTTTCAGCTCAGGTTTGAACCTGCTACGCACACAATCGCCACCGGCTGGAACAGTGCCACAGTCCAGATCTTCGATGTGCCTGTTTGAACTGCAGACTGCAGCTGCAGCGGGTCTCGAAGCGCTGGCGGGTGCTCTGCGGCCCGGACAGTCCTGTTTGGCGCCTCGTGACGCTGGACTGCGGCTGGAGAGACGACTTCGATTACCGCCCAATGCTGCAGTGGCTGGCGCTGCGCACACGCGACCTGGAGGCGCTTTCGATCCGTGCGCTTGCATATGGGGTGAGCTTTCGTGCAAACTGTTTCTGCTCCTTGCAGATACCTTGAAACGGCTCGTGGGAGCAGCATTCCGGGCATGGCCGCAGCACCCTCATTCCGCGTTGAGGCAGAGGGCATGCCTCGACAGCTCGTGTTGCAACATGCAGTACGAGGAAGATGCGCCCGAGCACCTGCTGCCGCACCTGCTGCCCCTGCTGGCGGGCGCGAGCCGCCTGCGCTCGCTGAACATACGCGACTCCTGCCTGCCTGGATCGGCGGTTACTGCATTTGCTGGGCTCGCGCCGCTGCACCTCCGCTCGCTGCGCCTGAGTGACCTGATGGACGGGATCCCGTCAAAGCAGCTGGGCAGGTACCTGCTGTGAGAACACCAGCTCACATCTGAGACGTTTCTGGTGGCTATCAAGGGGTGATCACCGCCGACATTCCCTCCACGCCAGATCAGCCTGTGACGTTCTGACGCAGGTGCCTTGGGCGGCTGGCGGCCCTGACGGAGCTGAACCTGAAGTGGGGCGAGAGCGACCCTGATTTTGTGGACACGCAGCCAGGCTTTCCGACGGGACTGCTCCGGTGCCGAGCGCTGGAACGCCTGTCGGTTTCCAGCGGCGGCCAGGTGAAGCTTCGTTTAATAATGCGTTTTCCATCGACAACTGACACTGGTCGCAATTCCACAGGAGCCCAGTCTCGATGTTGCACGTGCTTCAAGCCGTCTGCGAGACCGATCTGGCGTGATGCGCCGCTCCCGCAGGACTGGCCTGAGATTCCCGACGGCATCACCGCGCTGTCGCGGCTGCGCCACCTGTCGCTCTACGGATGCCGCGTGCGCCGCGTCACAGCCCACATCAGCAGCCTGCAGGCACGCTCTAAACCCTAAACCCTAAACCCTAAACCCAGCCGGTCCGCCTGCACGCCTGACAGTCGGAGGATGCGAGGACTGCCTCTCGGCGACAGCTGCAAGACATGCACCACTCCGAATGGACAAGTGCGCTCCAGTTGGGTGCGGCATGACACACAAGTCGGCGCTGACGCTGGTTCGGAAAAAACCTTTTCGAGATGGTATCAAGAAATTTGTATAAAAACATGGACTACTGCCTGCAGGCGCTGACTGCGCTGCACCTGGAGGACTGGGCAGCCGATGCTAGGCTGCCTGCAACCATGTCGGCGATGCGGAGCCTGCGGAGCCTGCGTATCGCTGCGGCGCGGCCGCCGCCCGTGCTGACGCGTCTCACGCAGCTGTCCGAGCTGCGCGTCTGCAACGTGGAGTCCGCAGCCGAGGCGCAGCCGGTCATCGACGCGCTGGGGCGCCTCCCCGACTTGAGCCTCAGCCTGGTGGGCCAGTACGCCCACGGCGCCGGTCTCCTTGACAGGCCGAGCTACTGGCCGCCCAGCAAGCCTAGCAAGGCCGCGAAGCCTAGCAAGGCCGCATGAGCGATGCCCTGCGGGTCCGCATCATCGGCTGCGCACAAAAGAGCATCTGGGCATGTTATTCAGGCGGCTGTGATCAGGATGAGGAGGGGCACGTATATATATAATAGTATAGGTACACATCATCTTGCCGCGTTTGTACCTTCAAAATTTGCAACCGAGTGCAGCGTCATGATTGAGACGCGTCATGATTGAGACCGTGGCATCAGCGGGCACTGCACACGCTGATGCAACCTAGGTGTGCTTAGGGTTTAGGGGTTATCAAAAGCTATCAAAAGGTTGTAACTTCAATTATACTCATCCCTCCCTCTTTAAATCGTGGCCACGGCTGGTCAATCCAAGTCCTACACCGTTCTCTGGCAAGTTTACCAGATTTTTCATCGTCATCAATCCTTCTCCCTCTCGGCTGTTGCGCGCAGACGACGCTCAGCAGAAGACGCAACATCCCGCCGACTGCAGGAATCCGCCGTCTGACGAGTCCCACAGTCACTCCACGATCTGCTACTCAACTCGCGCCCCAGCGTTTCCTCCCAGCGTTTCCGGTGGCCGCTGCCATTGCGCGCAGGCGACGCAACACCACTGTCTGACCTTCTGTTTCCGCCGTCACTCCACGACCTGCTGCCACTTGTGGTCCAGCGCCTCCTTCCAGATGGTGACGTTGTTCTTGGCGTCCGACACCGCCAGCAGGCCGCCCGTGACGGACCAAGACAGGCGCCAGACCGGCGCTCCGAAATCGTGCACCAGCGTGCGGCTCCAGGCGCCGTCGGCCTTTTCGCTCCACGCTACCACAGTGCCGTCCTGCGCAACGGGCACGGGAAACTATATATTGCACATATTGCATGAGCAACATATATTCTGGACAGAGGAGGGACCGCAAGAAATATGATAAAATTCAAGATGATTGATTTTTTTAGAATGATTGATTTTTATTTTTATTTTTATAAATATGCAAATATATAAAGGCGAAACTGTGCACTAGCGCGCGGCTCAGGGCGCCATCGGCATTTTCGCTCCTCGTCATCGCCGTTCCGTCCTCCGCAGGGAGAAAGCGAGAAGGTGCAGAAACGTAAGTCGCTTTGGAACAAGAGAATGGTTTTCGGTGCAGCAGCGTGCGGCTCTCAGCGCCGTCGGCCTTCTGTAGGAAAAGAAAAGCAAAACGATGAGAAGGAACTGCACTCCACCAAACAGTAGGAGACTGTTACAGGCTGTGCACCAGCGAACTGGCCCACGATCTGTCGGCCTCTCGCTGCGCTCCACAGCGTGCCGCCCTGCATTACAGATCATGTCAACACCTGCCGCTCTGAAGAGAAAGCAGCTTCGAGCAAGAAGCCGTGGGCGTGCACCAGCGGCGAGCAGCACATGCCGTGGACCTTCTTGCCACGCCACTGCCGTGCCGTCCTGCGCGGCAGCATGAAACCTCGTGTGAGTTCATCAGTGACTGATTACTTCAGATAAAATATCCCCAGGATAGGAGCAGAATTTTAGGGTTTAGGAGAATACTGCCACCAGCGCGTGGCTCGGCATGCCATGGGCCGCCTCGCTCCGCGCTGACCCACCATGTTTGATGGCGTCAAGCAAATTCTGTTGAATTGAAAACACAAAGTCTCATTTTGATTGAAGATAGCAGCATGACAGCCGCCGCTGCTGCCGCTGTGCTGCACTCGCAGCTGCAAAATCAAAGCCCCTGGCTGGCGGAGGCGATGGCGCTTGAGCGGGGCAGCCCCAGGGTGGGCGCACTTGCTCGCCGACTGCAATGGTTAAGTTTGAAACACAGACGCGGCTCGCAATCGGGTTTGTCAAGAACCAAGCACCTGGCTGGCGGAGGCGATCGTGTTGAGCGGCAGCCCTAGATTTGGCGCCCAGGCGACATCGCGAACCCAATCCGTGTGGCCCGACAACGCCGACGGCTCCTGCTCCCACCGCCGCCCCGCCTCGTTGAAGAACCACACCTGCATGAGTGATGGAGCGCAATGGTCGAGCGTCTGCACAGCCGTGCACTGCCGGCTGCGACCGCAGCTTCAGAAATGACGGTGCATGCTTGCTGCGACCTGCTCAACTGCGGCCGGCTTTTGTGTCGTGCTATACTGCGGCCGGCTTTCTTGTGTCGTGCACAACTGCTGTCCCAGGGGTCACCGAGGAGGGACCGCTGTTCGCCCTTCACTGCAAGACGGATCTTGTGCCTGTGACACCGCAGCTAACCAGTTGCTCGAGGACTCTCTCTCTCTCCGATTCGGGATGCTCAATTTTGACCTCTATGAACGCCAATCAGCCTGAGTGAGGCTGGAACAGTGTAATATCTCTCTCTCTCTCTCGCACCTTGACGATGTTGTCGCAGCCGCCGGACGCGAAGCGGCGGACTGGCGGCCCGGGGGCCTTGCCGCTGGTCAGGCTGCCGCGCGGAACCGCCGGCGCCCAGGAAACGCCCATCGCCCCCAGTGTGTGCGCGCCCTCGATCTGTGCAGGTACAAAGACCATACCGTCTGGTACACATTCGATTAGTAACGCGGACAGTTTGCGGCACGGCAGCGATGGGGAGGATGCCGCGCCACACCGCCGGCGCGGACAACGGCCCCATGTCTCCCAGCGGTTGCGCGCCCTCGATCTGTGTGGTTCACGATAGCGACTGTTAAACTGATAGAGAATGTCAATGCGAGACACTGGAACAGGTTGTGTATAGGGACCGCTGGCGCCCCGGTAATGCCTATCGCCCCACGTGTGTGCGCATCGATTCGCACACGTGCAATCAGCAATGACCGTCCAGTGCACGTTTGATTGACGATCAAGAAAACTTGCGGCATGGCAGCGCTGGTCAGGCTGCGGCACGGCACCGCCGGATGATCCGCGCCCAGGCCACCCTGCATAGCCCCCAGCACGTGCACGCCCTCGGACTCTGAAGGCATAGGACATCCTGTTCCTGCTCGCGGCCCCCAGGATGGAGCATGCAAACACAATCCCGACCGAAGGTTCCCTTCCAATGCCGACTCTCCTGTTGCCCATGTTAGCCATGCGCTAAATGCCCACGAAGGCGTGCACGCGCACACTCATGTTGCCGTCCGAGGCATATCATTCCGGAGGCATATCATTCCGGCATATTATTCCGGCATATCGTTCCGGCATATCATTCCGGCATATCATTCCCGAGGCATATCATTCCCGAGGCATATCATTCCGGCTTAGTTTCGGAGCTGGAACAGCTGCTGTTGCCACCCTCCTCGGTCTGGCAGCCGTCTCAGGGGTGTGCAATGCGCGTGAGCACGCTTATGCCGCCATCTGAGGGAGCGGCTGCCGCAGGTCCAGCGTGAGGTGTCCAGATGCTGATTTTTTTTTTTTGAGGGTCGGACAAAAGACCAGCGGCGACAAGGTGGCATCTGTTGACCTGTTCCGTGTGCCGATAGGGTTTACAAGGGTTTGGCGTAAACCACTGCTGTGCGTGCGCACGCTGCGGCCTCGGCGGTGCGCGTGGGCATGCTGATGCTGCCGTCAGAGGCATCCCAGTCTGTTACGATTTCCACATTCTTCCTACCTTCTCGGCGTGCCAGCCGGTCTCGGCGGTGTGCGTGAGTACGCTGATGCTGGCGTCAGAGCAACTCTACGCCAGCTCAGTGCAATGATCGTTGGAAACCCCTCCTGCGCTCACCTTCTCGGTGTGCCAGCCAGCCTCGGCGGTGTGCGTGAGCACGCTGATGCTGCCGTCGGAGGAGGCGGCCGCAAGCGCCAGCCCCAGCTCGTGCGGCGCAAATGACAACGCATTCACGCTCGCCGCGTGCGCCGCGCTTGCGTGCACCTGCGCGCACAGAGAGGACAGTTCGCTCTCCGTATCCGAGGGCGGCTGCAAAGGACAGGCATATGCGCTCGCAGTATGCGCCGCGCTCGCATGCACCTGCGCGCAGCAGAAGAGCGATGATCGATTCGGCTTTGCAGGAAAGCAGGCAGTCACATGTCGATGCTTGCCGTGTGCGCGCGCTCACTTGTCTTTTGCGCAACCTGCGCAAACACAGCCAAATCAGATGTTTCTGTTACGTCATGAACATGGCGGACCTGGGGCCTCAAGGCCCTCCTCTCAGATGACGACGCATTTGCCTCTGAAACCAGATCATCAGTACAGGAAGGCGGTGAAGTGTCGGAACCAGGAAGCGCACCTGAGGCCAGGCGCCGTCGGGGCCCTGCTTCCAGACGATGATGCAGATGATGACGCAGAGGTCCTCCGCGTCAAGGCGCGGACATGGAAAGTGATGACTACGTATATTGCAGTTTGATGTTTGCGCACCTGAGCCCAGGCGCCGTCGGGGCCCTCTTTCCAGATGATGACGCGTGGTCGACCGACGCCAGCTTGTCGGACAGTTCTGCCGCTGGAGGCACATGTAGATGACGTAAGCACGACTCCGCACCTGAGCCCAGGCGCCGTCGGGGCCCTCCTTCCAGATGATGACGCGGTGGTCGAAGGACGCCGACGCCAGCAGGTTGCCGAACTTGGGGTGGCCCCACGCCACCTGCCACACTGGGCCCTCGTGCCCCAGCAGGTCCGCCACATGCGTCACCTGCACAGGGTGCACAGACGCGGTGATTGTCAAGGTGCGGTCACCATGGTGCGATTCATCACGCTTGCGAAAACCCAACACTCTGCAAGCCGTCGGCCAATGCAGATCCCCCAGCCCAGCGCCAACCAAGCCACAGCCGCCAGAGCTAGTTCATCAGCCGTCTGTCTTGGTGCCGTTTTTTTCAACAAGAAGGCCACCAAGACGACTGCTATCAGCAGGAAATTGAAAGCGTCAGTGACGCGGCGGCAGCTTGCATCCGCCAGTGTGCAACAGGCGCGTGTCGTGCAGGAGCGGGGCCCACCTGCTCGCCGACGACGTCAAAAACCTTGACGGTGCGGTCGCTAGAGGCGGTGGCCAGCCGGCGGCCGTAGTAGTCCAGCTGCACATCGTGCACCATGTCCTGGTGCCCCGCCTCAAAACTCGCCAGCGTCGTCGCCATGGCTGCCTTGTGCCGCGCACAGGCTCTGTGTGTGGTCGGTCAGACTATGCTGGTGACAGCTGCGCGTGTAGCGAACTCCCTAGCTGCAGGCCAGGCCAGCAAGCCTGCCTCAATTTGTGAGGCCTTTTTGCTGATCAGTACCGTGTTGCGGCCATGCAGACAAGGAAAGCGTCTCTACAAGAACAGTTGGAGATCGACAAGACGTTGCAGAATCAGACAGTGCTGGCAAGCGCTGCTGCGATACACAAAGTCCAGATCACGCGCTGAGTATTCAAGACAACAACACGCACGCCACCAGTGGCTGGAACGACGGATTTGCAAGGCCCCGAGAGACCTGTCGAAGTGGTGTCACACTGTGTAACTGCGATATGGGCTGCTCGGGCTTTTGCTGCAGCTTGTACTGCTTCCCTTGCACACTGCAGGAAGCAGGTGCTTCAGACGAGGCACCCAGAACCGCTCGGCCAAATCCGCATTTGCAAGCACAGCAAACTTCATCTGACAGCTGCGAGCTGGTCTTCAGCAAGCACTCTGCAGATTTCAGCCGTTTCGACACCCACCACATTGGCACACATCCACAGGCAGCCGCCAAGATGTTCGCCCGCCTGCCAGCCGCGCAGCTGCTGGGCCGACTTGTTGGAAGCGGCGCGGTGCAAAGCTGCCGGGGCTTCGCTGAGGTGACGCTGGCCAATCTCGGACCAAATGCATGCATGACGACTGGTGTTGGCCGGCAGTGCCGGATGCCATGCAATCAGAACTCTGAGCTTCCTCACATCGACGTATTAGAGGAGCGTGTAGTGTCCAAAGAGGACCATTCTCAGTCGTCACGGTGAAGCGCGCAGGCAGCGGCTGAGGCGCCGCGCATCCTGGGCGCCGCTATGCTCGAGCGCCTGCCGGTATGTATTGCGATGCATTACGTGCCGCCTGCCTTTGCATGCACGTCTCGCGCAGACCCTCGCGAAATGCTTCTGCACATCGACAGCACTGCCACCTCAGGTTTCTTGGAATCCCCTCGCCTCGGTCCATCTTCAAACCTGCAAAACCTGCATCGTCTGCAGGTCGTGCTGCCGCTGCCAGCGGACTGGGAGGTGGAGCACCAGGTGTGGCTGGAGGACCTGCAGGAGAAGCAGGCTAAACCCTACCCGCAGGAGTTCATCAACCCCAAGCGCGCCGGCGGCGGCGGCGGCGGTGGCAGCGCCGGCGCGGTGCGGAGTGCTCGGGAGAAGCTTTGCGTATCCACATGTCTAACATGAATTTTGCATTGCATGGCACATGTATGCAGAGGTGCTGTTGAAGCGTATTGCGCCGACGCATCAACGCATCCGGGCGCCAGGGCGCGCACAATGCTGCCGCTGCTGCCTATCAGCGCTTCCAAACGGCTTTGACAGGATGAAAGGGACCGTCCCGATGCCTGCAGCAGGCCAGCGAGACGGAGGAGTCCGCAGCCGGCGCCGCGCATCGCGGCAGCGGCTGTCGCTCAATTCAGTTGCATCTTCCGTCTGTCAATTCGGCCTCAGCTCCTCTGCGGCTGCTGCTGCTGCAGGCCAGCGAGACGGCGGCGATGTGGCAGCCGGCGTCACGCATCACTGCGGCGGACGAGGCAAACGACACGCGCTCGCTGGACAGGAAGCTGGACCAGCGCTTGCTGCTGCTGCTCAAGTCGCCAGGTCAGTGTCTTTGCATGTCAGAACTCTACAGTCGATCAGTATGTTCCAGGTAATGTGATTGGAGGCTGCACCAGCGCCTGCTGCTGCTGCTCAAGTGGCCACGCAAGCTTTGTTGCATTTCAAAATTGATCGTTCGATGCCTGCCTGGGCCATGCGCTCGCTGGACAGGAAGCTGGAGCAGCGTCTGCTGCTGCTGCTTAAGTCGCCGGGTGTGTCCGTCTGCACATCAGGTGCACCGAGTGAAGTATCAAATCTGCTGACAACCCACTTGTCCAATCTTCAGGCAGCAACGGCGTGTAGCACGTGCCCCCTGTGGAGCACAGCCACACGGAGACGGTGCGGGACTACCACTTCCTCGCTGGATTCGTTCTTGATCTGCCTTTTTAAATCCTCATGTTGAAAGGCGGCGCGGGCGGCGAGGGCGTGTGGCACGTGCCATTCCTGGAGCACAGCCACACGGAGACGGTGCGGGAGGCGGCGGAGCGGGCGCTGCAGCACCACACCGGCGGCGGGCTGCGGACGCACACGCTCGGCAACCCACCTGCGGCGTACCACCCCCAGTGAGTTCAGTATCTATCTGGGAGGGGAACTTTGAGAATGAAGAGGAACGCATGTTGTCACTCACTGGGGTACCACACTGGAGGCGGCCTGCGGACGCACACGCTCGGCAACCCGCCCGCAGCGTACCACCCCCAGTGAGTTCAATATCTATCTGGGAGGGGGAATCTAAGAATGCAGAAGATCGCATGTTGTCATGCACTGGGGTACCGCCCCTGGCAGCGGGCTGCGCACGCACACGTTCGGCAACCCGCCCGCGGCGCACCACCCCCAGTGAGGTCTCCTTTCTGTTCGTCTGGATAACCGGAGAGTCAAAATGGGATGCACAGTGATGTCACCGCGAACCACATTGGCAGCGGCCTGCGCACGCACATGCCGGGCAACCTGCCCGCAGCGCACCACCCCAGTACGCGCTGCTGCTTGCGTTATGCTGCTCCTTCGTAACCTGAGGAAGAAGAGGAACCCCATGCCCGAATCATTGCGGCACCATAGCGTGCTGTTCTACATGAAAATGCAGCTGCTGGAGGGCGTGCTGCACCGATCCTTGCCGCTCCCGATACCTGGTGTTTTTGTCTTTGCTTTTCGTGTGCTTTTCGATCACCACTCACATTTCGCCTCGTGCGGTGCAGGCCGGACGGCAGCGGAGTGCTGTTCTACATAAAGATGCAGCTGCTGGAGGGGGCGCTGGAGCCCTCCCCGCCGCAGGGTGCCAAGTGGTACGATTTTGCGTGGGTCGCCTCGGAGGAGCTGCCCCAGTTCCTGGCACACGACCCCGCACAGGTGGCGCTGCTGCAGCAGCTCATGTGAATACCAGCAGAGTCCTGCGCGGCGGTGGCGGCGGCGGCAGCCGTAGCAGCAGCTGAGTCAGCTTGGCGTAGTCCTGCGGCAGCGGCGAAGGCGGCAGCGGCGACAGCGGCCGCGGCGGCCGTGGCGAAAGAGAAGCCGCAATTCCCGGCGTACGACACGGCGCAGGCGGCGCTGCTGCTGCAGCTCGCGTGATCATGTGTTGGAGTCCTGTGCAAAGTGGCGGCGGCAGTGGCGGCGGCGGCAGCGGCAGCGGCGGCGGCGGCGGCGGCAGCTGCTGAACAGTCTCCCGAAAACGACCCCGCGCAGGCGGCGCTGCTGCAGGAGCTCATGTGAGAAGTTGGCGGCGGCGGCGGCAGCGGCGGCGGCGGCGGCAGCTAGGACAGCTTGGCAGAGCCCTGTGGCGGGGCCAGCAGCGGCAGCGATTGCTACAGGGCCAGCGGCGTCAGAGCTGCGCAGGATGCCCCAGTTCCTGGCGCACAACTGGTTCAGGCGGCGCCGCTGCAGAGTTCAAGTGGCAGCCTGGACCGGAAACACCTGCATCTGCCAGGACCAAGGCTGCACCAGCTGGCGCGGTTGCCGCTGCGTTTTCTGGCGCCCAATCCGGCGCAGGATTGTGTGGTGAACCCTACCGTCAAGCGGCGGCGGGTCACCAGCGGCGCGACACACTGCCAGGCTTGCAGTGGTTCGTGCACCTGCATACAGCTTGCGCTATCCATGATCTTGCCAGAATAGGTATTGTGATGGCTGTAATCAGGCAGCAGATGCCAAGCAGTGTACCTAGAATCCGCACCGGCCCAGGCGCGCTCCTGTCTCGTGCAAAAAGCATCAATCACTTCTAGGGCGACACTGCAAAATTGGGTGCTATTCTGACGTTCATGACGTTGAAGGTCCATCGGTAGAGAGAGAGAGAGAGAGAGAGAGATGTTACACCATGTCGCAAGCCCTGAAGGGCTAAAAGGGTGCCAGCCACGGGGTTGGAACCCCTCACTGCTAAGCTAATCAGTCTGAATGAAACTGTCGAAACAGGCAACGATGAAGTCCATCACAGCAGCCTGATCTGTCTGGTTAACGAACTCGCGCATGGACTGGCCGTCCCAGAACAAGTCCGAATGATAGTCGCGAATGTGCT
>JAABUW010005892.1_pt1 | contig 15669 bp, 14 predicted proteins | sample 5560081 | NCBI WGS metagenome assembly JAABUW01 (sample SAMN10711882, study PRJNA513363) | rock metagenome | isolation source: Antarctica rocks | place: Antarctica: Victoria Land, Knobhead sud | reverse complement strand
AGGTGGGCGAGCGCCTCCCGCCGGAAGTCGATCCCCAAAAGGGGCGGGGTCCCGGCGTTGTCTCCCTGCAGGCGCATGCCCTCGGCCCACGACCCGATGCCGAAGTAGCCGAGCACGAGGCTGGCGAGGGCGACGAAGCTCGGCACGCTCGGCGCGGAACCGTGGACGAGGCCGTATGCGGCAGCCCCGGACAGGACGAGCCCCGTCAGAAAGGCGCCGGGTGAACGTCGCAGGCCGAGGGCGTCGCGCGCCACGATGACGCCGACCGGGCCGCGTGCTCGCAGCCGGAGCCGACGTCCACGTGTCGTCGGCGAGCCGATGTCGAGCCGGGCGGCCCGAAGGTCCCCGGCGAGGACCGCTCCGCCGATGGTCACGCTGCGCGCTGACTGGACCCGCAGGCCGGTGAGGTGCAGTGCCCGCAAGGAGCGCTGCTGACGCAGGAACACCCCGGGGCCACGGTCACCGCTCGGCCAGGACCGGACCTGCCCCTGCAGCCACGTCCCCGCGATGGCGAGGCCCAAGAGGGCTCCGCCGACCGCGCCGGGCACCAGGACCACCGCACCCGTCACCCCGGCGATCGCGAGACCCGCGCCGAGGACCAGCCCCGACAACACGCCGACGACGAGGCTGCCGAGCAGGGCCAGCCGCCACCAGCGGCGCAGGACCACCGCGCGGTCCAGGGGGCTCGAGGCCACGTGGTCGAGGTAGGGAAGGTCGGGCACGACCGGCCCACGGATCCGGCCGGCGCGGAAGGCCAGGGCGAGGAGGGCCGCCGTCGACACGAGGAGGACGGCGGTGCCCTGGACGCCGGTGAGGTGCTCGGCCAGCCACTGCGGGTCGAGGAACCTGAAGAACTGCTGCGAAGCCGGGACGCCGTAGGAGAGGGCTGCGATGACGGCGACGTACACGGCATACAGGGCGTTCGACTCACCGGTGTGCTGCCCGCCGGTGATGACGTCGCGCGCCCGCTCGAGCCGTTCGGTGTCGAGGCTCATGCGCCGGTCACGTCGACGACCCGGTCGGCGATGGCGCCGGTCATCTCCGGGTCGTGGCACGCGACGACCAGTGCCGTGCCGGATGACTTGCGGTCGAGGAGGATCTGGGTCAGCAGGCCTCGCTTGTGCGTGTCGAGCCGCTGCTCCGGCTCGTCGAGCAGCAGGACACGAGAGGGGCGCAGCAGCACCATGGCGAGGTGGAAGAGCTGCTGTTGGCCCGACGACAGCTCGTGCGGGAAGCGCTCGGCGAGGTGCTCGATCTCGAGCGTCGCAAGCATCTGCTCAGCGCGTCCCGCGGCGTCGCCGTCGCGGCCCCACGTCGCGTCGATGAGGACGAGGTGGTCGACGAGGGTGAGGTCCCGGTATGCCGTGGGAGCGCCCATGAGGGCGGCCACGTCCGCGCGGGTGGCCGGAACACGTTCGTCGACCGGCTCGCCGTCCAGGGTCACCGTGCCGGCCGAGGCGTCCATCGTGCCAGCAAGAATCCGCAGGAGCGTCGTCTTGCCGCTGCCGTTCGACCCGCGCAGCACGACGCACCTGCCCGACCGGACGTCGACGTTCGTCGCGGAGAGGAGGACGTTGTCCTCGATCAGCTTGGTCACTCCCACGGCCTTGAGCCGCACCGGAGCAGCAGCAGCGGCGTCGCTGGCCTTCGGCGTGGCCTCCTTGCGGCGCCCGAACATTTCCGGCCTCCCTCGTCGCGGGCCAGTGTCGCACTGTCCGGGGTGGGAAAACCTCTCAGGTCGCCTGCTCCTCGTCGACCGGAGGCTGTCCACACGGCAGACCAGGCTGTCGTTGCTGGCCGTTAGGGTGCGGGGGTGAGCACCGCCCTGTACCGCCGCTACCGGCCCGAGAGCTTCACCGACGTCATCGGCCAGGAGCACGTCACCGAGCCGCTCATGCAGGCGCTGCGGACCGGGCGAGTCCACCACGCCTACCTCTTCAGCGGTCCGCGCGGCTGCGGCAAGACGACGAGTGCCCGCATCCTCGCCCGCTGCCTCAACTGTGCGCAGGGGCCGACACCGGAGCCCTGCGGGGTGTGCGACTCGTGCGTCGCGCTCGCCCGCGGGGGGTCGGGCAGCGTCGACGTGATCGAGATCGACGCGGCGAGCCACGGCGGGGTCGACGACGCCCGTGACCTGCGCGAGCGGGCGAGCTACGGGCCGGCCCAGAGCCGGTACAAGATCTATATCATCGACGAGGCGCACATGGTCACACCGCAGGGTTTCAACGCCCTGCTAAAGATCGTCGAGGAGCCGCCCGAGCACGTGAAGTTCGTCTTCGCGACGACCGAGGCGGAGAAGGTCATCGGCACGATCCGCTCACGCACCCACCACTACCCCTTCCGGCTGGTGCCGCCCGCGAAGCTGACGGACTACCTGGAGCGGCTCTGCGTCCAGGAGGACGTCGCCGTGACTCCCGGGGTCCTCGGCTTCGTGACCCGGGCGGGCGGCGGGTCGGTGCGTGACTCGCTCTCCGTGCTCGACCAGCTCATCGCCGGGTCGGGCACCGAAGGGCTGACCTACGACGGAGCGGCCGCGCTGCTGGGGTTCACCGACGGTGAGCTGCTCGACGCGACGATCGACGCGTTCGCGGCCGGCGACGGGGCGGCGGTCTTTACCCAGGTCGACCGGGTCATCGAGTCGGGACACGACCCTCGGCGGTTCGTTGAGGACCTCCTCGAGCGGCTGCGCGACCTCATCATCATCGCGGCTGTCCCGGACGGCGCCTCCTCGGTGCTCCGGGGGGTGCCCGAGGACCAGCTCGACCGGATGCGCGGCCAGCAGTCACGGTTCGGGCCGGGTGCGCTGTCCCGGGCCGCCGACATCGTCAACACGGGGCTCACCGAGATGACCGGCGCCACGGCGCCACGCCTGCAGCTCGAGCTGATCTGCGCGCGCATCCTCCTCCCAGCGGCCTCCGGCGAGGGCGGGTATGCCGCGCGGCTCGACCGCCTCGAACGTCGCCTCGACCTCGGGGGGACGCCGTCAGCGGCGGCCTCCGGGCGTTCGCGGGACGAGCAGGACCCACTTGCGGACGTGCGGAGCCCTGCGGGCGTCCAGGGCCAGCCCGGCTCGCGGGCCCCGTCCGAGAGCCGACCTCGGCCCGCAGCGGCGCGTCAGGTGGTCGTCGGGCCGACCGCCGCCGGTGGTCCGCGCGAGACGAGCGCGTCGGCGCCTTCGGCATCAGCTCCATCGACGAGCCAGCCTGCAGCGCAAGGCTCCTCGACGCCGGGCTCGGCACCGGAGCCGTCCTCGGAACAGCCGTCTGTCGCCCCCGGTGGAATCGACACCGCGGCGATCCGTCGGGTCTGGCCCGACGTCCTCGCGCGGATCTTCGGGATGCGGCGGGCCACCTGGACCTTCGTGTCGCAGCACGCCCAGGTGCTGGACTACGACGGCAGCAGGCTCGTGCTCGGCATCGGCACGGTCGGGCTGGCCAACACCTTCCGCCAGGGCAACCACGCCGAGCTCGTCCGCCAGGCGCTCATCGACGAGATCGGCGTCGACGTGCCCGTCGAGGGCATCGCGGCGCCAAACGCGGCGCCCGGTGCCGGCGTCGCCCCGCCCGCGCCGGGCGACGGGCCGACCGACGACCGTGAGCCGGAGCCGCCCCCTTTTGACCGTTCGCCGGCTCCGCCGCGGCTACGCACGACGGCGATGGCCGACGCCGGACCGGCTCCGGCCGCCCGGGCCGCCCCTCCAGCCGAGGCCGACGGCGGCTGGGGCTCCACCGGAGCACCCGCTCCGGACTGGGCGACCGCGTCCGCCTCCGGCACGACGGCGACGAGCTCGACTTCCGCATCCCCGGCGGCGAGGTCGGCCCCCGAGCCGGGCGCTGTTCCCGAGCCGGCGGCCGACCCCGCCCCCGGCATTGGAGTCAACGCGAGGGAGCGGGCGGCGTCGGTGCGGCACGAGCTTGCCCGAGCCAAGCGCGAGTCCGCCGAGTCGGGCTCGACCCGTGGCGCACGGGGTGCTCGTCGGCAGAGCGCTGGGGTCGCCGAACCGGAGCGGTCTGCGTCCGTTGTCGACGACGCCGGGGTCAGCGCGGACGACGAGGACATCCTCGAGTCGGGCAGCGTCGGTCGCGAGGTGATCGAGAAGGTTCTCGGGGGCCGACTCCTCGGCGAGTTCGACGACTAGCGGGCTTGCGGCCACAGCAAGAGCGCCGCACGGCGAGCTGCTTCGGAGTCACGCGTCAGGGGCGCCGAGTCGCCGTCAGCACGGCGTCGCGGATGGTGACGGGCCGCCCGTCGGAGTCCACCGCCTCACGCTGAGGCGAGCTAACGACGTGGATCTGCCACTCACCGGGGTCGAGGGTGGTCGCGACCTGCTCTGCCGTGAACAACAGGTCCGGCAGGTTCGGTCGGCGCATGGTGGTGTCCAGATCCGAAGGATGGTGACCCACCACCAACAGTGTCCCTCCGGGCCGGACGGCGCCGGCCAGACGGCGGTGCAGCGACTCTCGTGCTGGTCCAGGGACGTGCATGAACTGCGCTGACACGAGGTCGAACTGGTCGACGCCGGGTTCCCACGACAGGACGTCGGCCTGACGCCAGCTGATTCGCTGCGCGACCTCTGGACCCCGTGACGCGGCTCGTTCAGCGGCGCGCTGAAGTGCCACGGGCGACACGTCGATCCCCGTGACGTGCCAGCCCTGGCCGGCCAGCCAGATCGCGTCAGCTCCCTCGCCGCTGCCGACGTCCAGGGCGTCGCCCGGCTCGAGGTCGACAGCCTGCTCGACGAGGTGGGGGTTCGGCTCTCCGCTCCAGACGGCGGGGGTCGAGCGGTAGCGGTCGTCCCAGAACTCCTGGCTGAGGTGGTCCGCCGGGTCGAAGGTGTGCTCGTGGTGGGTCATGGGCGAATCTTCTCCCGAGTGCGCCCAGGCGACCAGTGCCTTCTCGGCCCGGCGGACGACCCAGTCACAACCCCGAAGCCCCGGTGCGAGCCAGCCTGCGACGCTCCGAGGTGCGCCGACTATGGTCGGGCGCATGTTTTACCGGCTCGGGAAGACGGTCCTCAAGCCGCTGACCCACGCTCTCTACCGACCCACGATCACGGGCACGGAGAACGTCCCGCGGACCGGCGGGGTCATCCTCGCCAGCAACCACCTGTCCTTCATCGACTCCTTCGCCATCCCCCTGGCGGCGCCGCGCCAGGTGCGCTTCCTCGCCAAGGACGACTACTTCACCGGCGTCGGCGTCGGCGGGGCGATCCGCCGTGAGCTGTTCGAGGCGATCGGGGCGATCCCCGTCGACCGGCGCTCCTCCCGCGCCGCTCAGGAGTCGCTCGACTCGGCACTGGCCGTGCTGCAGGTCGGCGACGCGTTCGGCATCTACCCCGAGGGCACCCGCTCGCGCGACGGCCGCCTCTACCGTGGCCGGACCGGTGTCGCGTTCCTCGCACTCACGGCGCGGGTGCCGGTCGTGCCCGTGGCGCTGCGCGGGACCCGGGACATCCAGCCGATCGGCTCGAGGTTCCCCCGCCTGGCCGCGGTGAGCGTGGCCTTCGGAGCACCGATCCACGCTGCTGAGCGGTATGCCGGCGTGCCCCAGGCCCGCGCCCGGCGCGAGCTGACCGACGAGATCATGTCCGCCATCGCCGCGCTCTCCGGCCAGCAGCAGGCGGACATCTACAACGAGCTGCCTCCCGACGCCGCCGGTCCGGCGATCGGGACCTGAGACACGGTGGCGGCCGCGCGGCATGCCCGGTGTGTCGTCGGCGGGGCATAGGGTCAAGGCGTGTACGAGGGCGTGGTCCAGGATCTGATCGACGAGCTCGGGCGGTTGCCCGGCGTCGGTCCAAAGAGCGCGCAGCGGATCGCCTTTCACCTGCTGACGGCCGACCCGGCCGATGTCACCCGGCTCTCCGAAATCCTTGCCGTGGTCAAGTCGACGGTCCGTTTCTGCGACCGGTGCGGCAACGTCGCGGAGGGCGAGCTGTGCCGCATCTGCGCCGACAGCCGCCGGGACCAGAGCGCGATCTGTGTCGTCGAGGAGCCCAAGGACATCGTCGCCGTCGAGCGCACTCGGGAGTTCCGGGGGACCTACCACGTGCTGGGTGGGGCGATCTCGCCGATGGACGGCGTCGGGCCCGAGGACCTGCGGATCAAGGAGCTCATGACGCGGCTCTCCGACGGGGTCGTCACCGAGGTCATTCTTGCCACCGACCCCAACATCCAGGGTGAGGCGACGGCCACCTTCCTGTCGAGGCTGCTCAAGGACATGGGGATCCGGATCACTCGGCTCGCGTCGGGGCTGCCGGTCGGGGGGGACCTCGAGTACGCCGACGAGATCACCCTGGGCCGGGCCTTCGAGGGACGGCGGACCGTCCATGCCTGACGACGTCGACTCGGCCGCGCTGCGAGAGCGGCAGGAGCTGATCCTCCTGGCCGGCGAGTCGGCTCGGGACGCCCGGATCTACCTCGGCACGGTGCGCGAGGTGGCCGCAGGAGCCGCAGCGGATACGGCCATCCCCGTGCTTCTCCTCGCCACCTCGCAGCTCTTGCTGGCCGGGGCGCGGCTGGGCGCGATCCAGGACATCGTCCTCCAGGAGCGGTTCGAGGCCGACCCCGGGCCTGAGCCCGACCTCGACCCGTTGCGCGCCAGCCTGGCCAACCTCCTCGACGGCCTCGACGACTACGCCGACGTCGTCGACCCGGTGACTACTGCCGAGCTGACCCGGGGGTCGCTGTCCAACGACATCGCCGAGGTCGCGGCAGCGCTCGACCACGGGCTCAAGCACTTCGACGAGGGCCGGCTCGTCGAGGCGCTGTGGTGGTGGCAGTTCAGCTATCTCTCGACGTGGGGCGACCGGGCGGCCAGCTCGCTGCGGGTCCTGCAGTCGGTGCTGGCGCACCTGCGCCTCGACGCCGACGAGGAGACCATCGCCGACGCGGAGTTCGACGCGCTGCACCCGTGAGCCACCGAAGGGTCTCACCACGCGGAGCGACGCAGGAGAGGCTTGGCCTCGACGGATAAAGTGGCGGCTACTCCAAACCCGTCCCAGGAGCCGTTCCGTGAGTGTGGTCGTCCAGAAGTACGGCGGTTCGTCCGTGGCCGATGCCGAGAGCATCAAGCGGGTCGCGCGGCGCATCGTCGAGACGCGCAAGCGCGGCAACGCCGTGTGCGTCGTCGTCTCGGCCATGGGCGACACGACCGACGAGCTGCTCGACCTGGCCCGGCAGGTCACCCCGCTGCCGCCGGGTCGTGAGCTGGACATGCTCCTCACCTCCGGTGAGCGGATCTCGATGGCGCTGCTCGCCATGGCGATCGCCAACCTGGGACACGAGGCGCGCTCGTTCACGGGATCCCAGGCGGGGGTGATCACCGACGCCGTCCACGGCAGGGCGCGGATCATCGACGTCACCCCCGGCCGGATCCAGACCGCCCTGGACGCCGGCCACATCGCCATCGTCGCCGGGTTCCAGGGGGTCAGCGTCGACACGAAGGACATCACCACCCTCGGACGCGGTGGCTCCGACACGACGGCCGTGGCGCTGGCCGCCGCCCTGGAGGCAGACGTCTGCGAGATCTACACCGACGTCGACGGAGTCTTCACGGCCGACCCGCGGATCGTTCCCAACGCTCGCAAGATCCACCAGCTCTCCAACGAGGAGATGCTGGAGATGGCCGCCTGCGGCGCGAGGATCCTGCACCTGCGGTGCGTCGAGTACGCCCGCCGCTTCGACATGCCCATCCACGTGCGCTCCTCCTTCTCCGCGAACGAGGGCACGTGGGTCACCGACCAACCCCGAGGAGACAGCGTGGAAGCCCCGATCATCGCTGGCGTCGCGCACGACCGCAGCGAGGCCAAGATCACCGTCGTCGGCGTGCCGGACCGGGCCGGGATGGCCGCCGAGATCTTCCGGGCGGTCGCCGAGGCTGAGATCAACCTCGACATGATCGTCCAGAACGTCTCCGCGTCGGAGACGGGGCTGACGGACATCTCGTTCACCCTGCCCAAGACCGACGGCCAGACCGGCGTCCAGGCCCTCGGGCGGATCCAGGAGAAGGTCGGGTTCGCGAGCATTCTCTACGACGACCACATCGGCAAGGTGTCGCTCATCGGCGCGGGGATGCGTTCGCACCCGGGCGTCTCGGCGACGCTCTTCCAGGCCTTGGCCGACGCCGGAGTGAACATCGAGATGATCTCGACGTCGGAGATCCGCGTCTCGGTGGTCACCCGGGACGACCAGCTCGACGACGCCGTCCGCGCCGTCCACACCGCATTCGGTCTCGACTCCTCCGAGGGAGAGGCCGTCGTCTACGGAGGTACCGGCCGATGACCACCACCAAGCCCACCCTCGCCCTCGTCGGGGCCACCGGAGCCGTGGGCACCGTGATGCGCCAGATCCTGTCCACCAGAGAGGACGTCTGGGGGGAGATCCGGCTCGTCGCCTCAGCGCGGTCGGCCGGGAGGCTGCTCGAGGTGCGCGGCGAGCAGGTCGAGGTGCTGGCCCTGGCGCCTGAGGTCTTCGACGGCGTCGACGTCGCGATGTTCGACGTCCCCGACGAGGTCTCTGCCGAATGGGCGCCGATCGCCGCCGCCCGGGGCGTGGTCGTCGTCGACAACTCCGGCAGCTTCCGGATGGACCCCGACGTGCCGCTGGTCGTGCCGGAAGTCAACGCTGCTGCGGCACTGAACCGGCCCAAGGGCATCATCGCGAACCCCAACTGCACGACGCTGACGATGATGGACGCCCTGGGCGCCCTGCACCGCCGGTGGAGCCTCACCGAGCTCGTCGTCTCGTCCTACCAGGCCGCGTCCGGCGCTGGCCAGCCCGGCATCGAGCGGCTGTACGACGAGCTGCAGGTCGTCGGAGGCAACCGCGAGCTCGGCCAGAAGGCCGGAGACGTGCGGGCGGCGCTGGCGGACAAGCTCGGCGACAGCTCCCCGTTCCCCGCGCCGCTGGCTCTTAACGTCGTGCCGTGGGCCGGGTCGCTGAAGGACGACGGCTGGACCTCGGAGGAGCTCAAGGTGCGCAACGAGTCGCGCAAGATCCTCGACATCCCTGACCTCAAGGTCTCGGCAACGTGCGTCCGGGTGCCCGTCGTGACGACGCACTCCCTCTCCGTCCACGCAGTTTTCGCCGAGAACATCGACGTCGACGCGGCACGTCAGGCCCTCGTCGAGGCGCCAAGTGTCGTCGTCCTGGACGACCCGGCATCCGGCGAGTTTCCCACGCCGGCGGACGTCGTCGGCGCGGATCCGACGTTCGTCGGTCGGCTTCGTCAGTCCCTGGACTTCCCCAACACGCTCGACCTGTTCGTCTGCGGCGACAACCTGCGCAAGGGCGCGGCACTCAACACCGCACAGATCGCCGAGCTCGTCGCGCGGGAGCTCACGGGGGCCTGACGACTGGCTCCCGTTCCCTTCTCCCGTTCGTATGCCGTGTGCCGGCGCGTGACACGGCATACCGTTCACGGCGCATGGGTGGCCGACGACGTGTCACGAGATCCTGATGAACAAGCCTCACTCGTTCGCCGAAAGCGAGGACGAGAGCGATATCGCCGCCGCATGGAGTCCGTGGTGCGCCGCGCCCGGTATTCCCGTCGTCTGCCACCGAGGACAGCCATCACTCGAGTGTGCGAGTGGACACGCCGCGGCCTTCGGCCGATGATCAGGCACATCCGCTGCAATCAGGAGGAGCGCATGCGCGCCACACGCATCATGGCCAACCTTCGAGTGGGCGACGTTGAGGCGACGAAGAGCTTCTACACCGACTACCTCGGGCTGAGTACCGAAGAGTTCAACATGGGATGGGTGGCCCGCTACGCCTCGCCCGACACCAGGGCAAACGTCCAGCTCGTAACACGCGACGCAACCGCGCCTGAAGACTCGGTCATCTCCGTCCACACGGATGACGTCGAAGGTGCTTATGAAGAAGCCCAGAGACTCGGCTACGAGATCGTGCACCCGATCACGACAGAGCCATGGGGTGTGCGCCGGTTCTTCGTTCGAGCACCAGACGGCAACGTCATCAACATCGTGAACCATCGGGACTGAGACAGCGGAGCGGCGTGCGAGTAGCGCGTGATCCGGGGTGGTCAGCCACGTCACTACGTCGTTGTCGGTGGCCGACATCCAGCTCGTTCGATAGTGCCCGGGACACCGATGGACACCGCGAGGCCGTGCTGCGCCACGCCCTGGGCCGGCCGCCCACCACAGGAGTAGATCCGTCTTTGAGGGTTGCCCCGTACAGGCGAACAGCTATCCGGACAGCTGCTGCAGGGCCCAGGAGTTGCCGTCGGGATCGCTGAAGTAGGCGTACCGAACGCCTCCCATGTCGTTGACGTCCGATACGCCTATCCCGTTGCTGACGAGCGTCTGGCGAGCGACATCAAGGTCGTCCACAACCAGATGAAGATTGAGGACGGGTGCGGCGTGGGGATCGCTGATCCCCACGCCGATGACGATGGAGCAGGCTGATCCGGGCGGAGTCAGCTGCACGACGCGCATGCCGTTACCTGGCTCAACATCGTGGTCGACGTGGAAGCCCAACCGGTCCACGTAGAACGCCTTGCTTCGGTCCACGTCAGTCGAGGGCAACGGGACCAGTTCCAGTCGCATGTCCAAGGGGCCACTCCTTAGTCCGCACCGTTCACGGCTCCATGGCCAGCCTGCTGGCTGCACGACCGCCGCGCGTCGCATGGAGAGTATCTGACTCTTGCGCTACTGGGCTGGGTGCGCGGTCGTGACTCGGGTGTCCGCCTCTGCCGTCTTGCAGCTGTGCCTCCCGGTCTACTTTCGGCGCATGACAGTCCTGGACTGGTTGCTCGACTCCGACCCGGCGCTGCGTTGGCAGGTGCTGCGCGATCTGAGCGGCGCGCCACCCGAGGTGGTGGCCGCGGAGCGGGCGCGCGTCGCGACCGAGGGGTGGGGCGCCCGGTTGCTCGCACTGCGCGGCGACGATGGCCAGTGGGCGAGTGGCGCCTGCTTCCGGCGGACTTCCGCCTCGACCTCTCCGAAGGGCAGCCCTGGACCGCCACCTTTCCCACCTTGACGCTGCTGCGCGACCTCGGCATCGACCCGAGTGCCCAGCCCGTCCGCGAGACCGTTGCGCGGGTGCGCGGGAACTGCCGATGGGAGCACGCCGGGCAGCCGTTCTTCGCCGGCGAGGTCGAGCCGTGCATCAACGGGCGGACCATTGCGATCGGCGTCTACTTCGGAGTGGACGTCGACGCCATCGTGGCCCGGCTACTTGGCGAGCAACTCGCGGACGGAGGCTGGAACTGCGAGTCGGAGAACGGATCGGTGCGCTCATCGTTCACGACCACGATCTGCGTGCTCGAGGGGTTGCTCCAGCACGAGCGGGCGACCGGTGGCTCGTCGCGGGCCGTCAGGGCGCGCCGCCGAGGGCGGGAGTACCTGCTGGAGCGGCGGCTGTTGCGGCGCCTGAGCACCGGCGAGGTGGTCGACCCGGACTGGCTCACGTTCTCGTTCCCGACCTGGTGGCACTACGACGCGCCCCGGGCCCTGGACTACTTCCGCGACGCGGGGCACGCGCCGGATCCGCGAACGGCCGAGGCGATCGCGTTGCTGCGCTCGAGGCAGCAACCCGACGGCAGCTGGCTACTGGAGGACACCCATCCCGGCGCGGTGCACTTCTCGATGGAGGACGGCGACGGGCGCCCGAGCCGCTGGAACACGCTTCGCGCGCTGCGGGTGCTGGGCTGGTAGACGGCATCGTTCGCTGAACGCGGCGCGACCGTCCGGCGCCCTTGGGGATGTGACCGGACGATACGAACCCTCCGGGTCCTCCTCAGGACAACCGACTCCGGATCGTCGTCCGGCATCAGCCCGGGGCGCAGCCCAAACGGCAAGCCTGCGGACACGTCCTGACCGCCACGCTCGCGTCCAGAGCGTCACGCCGGATCTCCGGCACCTCCTCGCTTCGGTCGGTCGAAGCGGCCAGAGGTGCTCTCGTGAAGGGGTCCAGCCGGGCCGGGGAGCTGGCTGCTCCCGCCCGCACGCGGGACTCGGGGCAGGGCCACGACCGCCCGAAGGCCGGGTGCAGCGTCCTCGAGCCGGATCGATGCTCCCTCCCGGCGGAGCAGCTCTCGGGTGATGGGCAGGCCGAGACCGCTGCCGCCAGAGTCGCGGTCGCGTGCCTCGTCGAGCCGGGTGAAGCGGTCGAAGACCCGCTCGCGGTCACCAGCCGGTATGCCGTGTCCGTCGTCGGTGATGGTGACCTCGACGCTGCGCGGCGTCACCTCAGTGGTCATGCTCACGTAGTGCTCCGCGTGCCGGACGCCGTTGTCCAGCAGGTTGGTCAAAGCGCGAGTCAGGCTGTCTCGCGAAACGCTCACGAGCAGCGGAGACCCGCCCTCAGTTGGTGACACGCCGACGTCTGCACCGGCGAAACTGCTCAGCAGCAATGGAACTCGTGCTCCGGCATACCGGCTGACGACCTCGGGCAGCAGCAGCCTGAGGTCGGTCACAGAGCCGCCTGGCATGCCTCTGTCATTCTCAGCACGAGCGAGGAGCAGGAGGTCCTCGACGAGCCCGGTAAGTCGCTGGACATCGGCAAGAAGGTCGCCCGGGAGAGAACCGCCCTCGCCGAGCCGGCTGGCCACCTCGAGCTGGGTCCGCATGCTCGCGAGCGGGCTGCGCAGCTCGTGGGCGGCGTCGTCGACGAACGACCGCTGTTTTCGCCGGGCTCCGGCCACCCGGTCGAGCATGGCGTTGAGGGTCGTGGCCAGCGCGCTGATCTCGTCGCGGGTCGGGGGGACAGGCAGCCGCTCGGTGTCCGACGACGCCTCGTCGATCCGGGTGGCGCCGTGACGCAGCGCCTCCACCGGGCGCAGGGCCGCGCCGATGACCCGCCACGCGATCACGGCCAGCACCGCGAGCAGGAGCGGGAAGAGGACGAGCAGGAGAGTGCGCAGCGTCCGGCCGCTCGCCTCGAGGTCCGCCGTCGGTGTCGCAGCCACGACGGTGACCCGGCCCCCCGACGGCCCAGCCTCGACCGCGGCCACCTGAAGGCTGCCGGAGAGGCCGGAGCGGTGCCCGGGCACGACGACCTGGTCGCCGGCGAGCGCCTGGCGACGCTCCACCTCGGTGACCAGCGGGGTGAGCCGGTCAGCCGTGACCGACCCCGCCACGACGAGGCCATGGGTGTCGAGCACCTGCACCACCTGGGCACCGAGACGGGGACCGGGTCCGGCAGGCGGCCGGCGTCGATGAGGGTGGCGACGCCTTGGGCGCTGGTGAGAGCCTCGCCCTGGATGGTCCGGCTCAACGAGGTGGTCAGCGTGACGTAGAGCAGGAACCCGCCGATGAGCAGGGCAGCGGCAACGCCCAGCACGCCGACGGTCATGAGCCGGCCGCGCAGGCTGATCCGTTCGAAGCGGCCGGCTCCTAGGGCGGGGTGACGGTTCGGCGCGGTGTGGTGACGGCCCGGCTCCGCATCAGGTGCGCTGGCGGCCGCCGTCATCGGGCGAGCCGGTAGCCCACGCCACGGACCGTCTCGATCCGCGCCCGGCCGAGCTTGCGCCGCAGGTAGCCCACGTAGACCTCGACGACGTTGGCGTCGTCGGCCCCGCCCCAGACGCTGTCGAGGAGGTCCTCCTTGCTGACGACAGCCGGCTGGGCGCGAAGCAGGTGCTCGAGGAGCAGGAACTCGCGCGGGGAGAGCGAGACCTCGACGTCGTCGGCGCGAACGCGGTGCGAAGCGGGGTCGAGGGTGATGCCGGCTGCCTCCAGCAGCACCGGGCGAGGACCGCTGTCGCGGCGCAGGAGAGCCCGGAGGCGGGCGAGCAGGACGACGAACGAGAACGGCTTCGTCAGGTAGTCGTCGGCGCCGTAGTCGAGGCCGTCCGCCTGGTCGTACTCGCCGTCCTTGGCGGACAGCATCAGGACCGGCACCCAGTTCTCCTCCGAGCGCAAGGTTCTCACGACGGTGTAGCCGGAGATCCTCGGCAGCATGATGTCGAGGACCACGACGTCGTAGCCGCCGAACCGGCCGCATCGAGCCCGGCCTGACCGTCGGCGACGTGGTCGACGACGAACCCCTCGGCCTCCAGCCCGCGCGCCAGCGCCGCGGCCATCCGCCCCTCGTCCTCGACCAGCAGCAACCGCACGCGTTCACCTTGTCATGCGGCGCCGGCCTCAGGCGCAGCACCACCTACAGGTTCTCAGCCCGCTCACAGTCGGCGCGGGAGAGGATGGGTCCATGACCTTCTTCGCCGAGCACCCAAGGACCCGGTGGGTCGTCCCCGCCGTGGCGGTCGCCGTCATCGGCGCCACCACCTTCGTCACGACCCGCTCCGCGAGCGCGGACGCCGGCCTGCCGCCGCGGTCGGCTGCCCAGCTGCTGGCCGACGTCTCGCGGGCCCAGCTCGAGAGCCTGTCCGGCACCGTCGTCCAGACGGCCGACCTCGGCCTGCCGCAGCTGCCGGGGGTCGCTGGAGCCACCGGAGGGGGCGGCGACACCTCGCTCACCTCCGTCGTGTCGGGCACCCACACCTGGCGGGTCTGGTTGGCGGGCAAGACGCAGCAGCGGCTCGCCCTCGTCGGAAGCCTGGGCGAGTCGGACGTCATCCGCAACGGCACGGACCTCTGGCTGTGGTCGAGCAAGGACAAGACCGCGCTCCACCGCGCCCTCTCCGCGGACGAGCACTCGGCGAGCATGGTGCCCGGCACCGCGACGGACCTGCCCAGGACGCCCCAGGAGGCGGCCGACACGGCGCTCGCCGCGATGAGCCCCACCACCGAGGTGACGACCTCCGGCACTGCGGTCGTTGCCGGGCGCCAGGCCTACGAGCTGGTGCTGCAGCCCAAGGACGCCCCGACGCGCGTCGCCTCGGTGCGGATCGCCATCGACAGCGAGAAGCACATCCCGCTGCGCGTCCAGATCTACTCGACCAAGATCGCCAACCCGGCCTTCGACGTCGGCTTCACCGCGGTCGACTTCGCCCAGCCCGACTCACGTCAGTTCGCCTTCACCCCGCCGGCCGGCACGACCGTGACCGAGTCCGGCGCCCTCTCCGGGCCCCAGCCGGCTGGCGCCAACCCGTCCCAGACAACGAAGGCGCCCGCGAAGCCCAAGGTCGTCGGCACCGGGTGGAGCAGCGTCGTCGTCGCCACCCTTCCCCAGCAGGACGCCTCGGCGACCGACCAGCAGGGGCCGCTCGCCGGCCTGCTCCGCGCGATTCCCCAGGTGTCCGGTGACTGGGGAAGCGGTCGGGTCGTCGACGGGACACTGTTCTCGGCCGTCCTTACCGACGACGGCCGGGTCGCCGTGGGGGCCGTCTCGCCCGAGCAGCTGTATGCCGCCCTGGCGGCCAGGTGAGCCCAGCCGCCACACTGGTCGGCCCTGACGACGATCTCGCGATCGCCACGTCGGGGCTGACCAAGCGGTTCGGCAGCCAGGTGGCCGTCGACGCCGTGGACCTCGCCGTCCCTCCCGGCGCCGTCTACGGCTTCCTCGGGCCGAACGGGTCGGGAAAGACCACGACGATCCGGATGCTCCTCGGCCTCGTGCAGCCGACATCGGGCAGCCGAACCCTACTGGGCTGCGCCATACCGGGTCGCGCGGGTGAGGCGCTGCCGAGGGTCGGCGCCCTCGTCGAGGGACCTGCCTTCCACCCCTACCTGTCAGGACGGTCCAACCTGGCCCGGCTCGACGCCGCGGACCTGCTCGCCGACCCCCGCTCGGCCCGCGCCCGGAT
>JAABUW010005888.1_pt1 | contig 15676 bp, 13 predicted proteins | sample 5560081 | NCBI WGS metagenome assembly JAABUW01 (sample SAMN10711882, study PRJNA513363) | rock metagenome | isolation source: Antarctica rocks | place: Antarctica: Victoria Land, Knobhead sud | reverse complement strand
CGCTATCAAGATGCATTCAAAGTTTGTTGAACGCTGATATGATGTTCAATCTAGTCAGATGCTTGCAACTCACTATTTTATCAATGATCTCGTCTATCAGCGATAGAGAATATCTATTTCTTTTGAAAATGACATTTAGCTTTCAATAGTTCATGCAGAATCGAAGATCTTCATTTGCTTTGAGAGCGAATAGAATGAGAAAGAAATAGAGAGTCTGACTAGAAGTGATGAATTTCTTCGACAGATTCTCGTTTAAGTACTTCTTTACTTTCAGAAGTTTGACAGAGAACATTCAATAGACTCGACAGCAAAAGAGCGTTGAATCATTGATGAGCTCGATTTTATGATCGTAGAAGCAATGAGAGAATAGTTTATTCAATTGAGCTCGATCAAAAACATCTAGAAACTCATGATATTTTGATGACAGCTTTGCTTTAATATCTTTCAAATTCTGAGTCGTTTCATTGATTGAAGAGACGTTTAGAGCGTTCAAATCATTCTGAGTATTGTACGCGATTTCTCTATTGATGTTCGTCATGAATAGAGCAAAAACTTCGATCTTGTTCTTCTTTGAACGATTCAACAGCATTTTGAACAAAGCTGCGTCTATGCTTCAAATCAAGAATGACTCTTTTTGAACAAGTCGTTTGAGCATCATAAAGATCTTAGTCTGAGTGGTTGAAGAAGACAAAGTTGACTGCAATCAACTTAAATGCTTTGAATTGAGAGAAATCGAAAAAATCGAAATAGAAGTATTCAATTGATTCGAAAAAACAATGACGTCGTTTTGCATATTCAATAATATTTCGTTTTTGTTCATTCAGAGCTTACTCAATATGACTTCATGATGATTGATATCAGCTATCAGCATTGATACAGTCAATTTCTTATGACTTTCGATGATGAGATTGAGTAGAATTTTATGAGTGATGATCTTCTTAGATATCTTCTCATCATAATCTCTTATTAGCTTCTCTTTTGTCAGTAATATAGGTTGAATTCTCAGTTTCTTGCATACTTTATCGACTAGGTTAGAATGTATGATCATGTAGACGACTGAATCACTGTCTATTAGAGAACAAAGGCTGAAAGATTGATTCTGAGAGATGAGATGAGCATCAATTAGAAACGACTTTTCAAAGTAATTTTCTTTCAATAGAATTTCGTCTAGTTTGCACAAAGATATAATCTTTATTTCTTTGATGACTTTTGAAGAGATAACTAGTTTTTTGAATCGAAATTCGAATCGAAATCGAAGCAATCATATTCATTGTTCACTGCATTGATTTTAGTAGGTCGATCGAAGCACTCTTTAAAGCTATGACCTGATTTATGACATATAAAACAGCTTTCGACTAGAATGTCTGCTTCTTTGACGTTAGTTAAAATCGCGTCGCGCGACTTTAGCTAGTCAGACTTCGAGTGATCAACTGACTGAGTGACAACAGTCACTCTATGAAAGATAGTCTTAGAAAGATCATTGACACGTTTGATCTTGTTCTTGATCTCTTGAATGACTCGCTGATCATTATTCAAATGAATCAGATAGAAACGAATTTCTTTTAGAAAATCAGGTTGAACTAGTTGATCTACTCAAATGAATCGAAGACGAGAGTGTATTTTATCTTTCAGATCAGCGATCAGTTGCTTCTCATGATAGTCTAGATAGAAAGATAGACGTTGAAACTGAGTATAGAATTCACTGAATTTCTTGAATTCTTGAATCAAGTTATAGTATTTTCTACGAAAGTTGACTTTCTTATTTGAATCATTGAACAACTGAGCTAGCTCTTTCAAAAGATTGTCGATGATCTTATAAAGATTGACACAGTCACGTTCGCGTCTAGCTTGAGTGATCTCAGCTGCGTCATCGAATAATCTAGAATGTATATAGCTCAATTTGACTCGTTCATTAGAAAAGAGGTCGACGTTGATCTCTAGTTTATTCTGAATTTTTCCGTATCAGTTCTTTCAAGTAGAGTTCTTTTCATCAATGAACAGCGAAGAATCAGGTATTTTTTGAGACCTAGAACGCTCAGAGTAGGTGAAATCAGAAGAAGTGTTTTCTTTAGCTTGAAGTTTAGCCTTCAACTCTTTGATTTCGTCTTCTTGTTGTTTATCTAACTCGTAAAGTCGATCTGTTTCTTCATCAAGAGCTAGGCTTCGAGCCTTTCAGATTTCGTAGAACACAAGAAGTATTATCGTTTCAGCGAATGATTCGTCATCTTCATGAATGAATGATGCAGCACTTGGTGATTTCGTTCGTGGTTTCAATGAATCAGCATCAGAAGTTTGAGAGAAACGATTTTGAAATTCTTCGAAACGCTCTTCAGTGAGCGAATGACTAGGCATGATGAGGTTTGTTTTGAAAGAAGATCGAACGAATGATGATGCTTGACGATTGAAGAAGAAAGACGTATAGAGTGATGTTTAATCTTCAACAAAGAAGATGAGATTTGTTTGTTGATTGATTTGATTGATTCTCTAGCAAACAACGAAGATTCTTTATCATTGAATCTATCAATCGATTTGATTCTTGAGCAATTCACGAAGATTCTTTATCGTGATTCTTGTAATCGAGTGAACTTTGCGTACTTAATGAGCGATAAGTAGTCTAGCAATTCAAACAGTCTTGTCGTTGATTCTATTCAACCCTCTAGTGTTGTTCTATCTTTCGATTATCATTGATCATCAGGTAAATGAATTTCTTTAGACTCGTTCTGCCTAGACGAGTATGTTGAATGAGTAATGAGATCAGTATCATGTGATTAACGAATTCTTAATATAATGTCAGAATCGTGTCTAGATGAGTCAATCAGCGAAAGTCAGAATTGAATAGTGCTTGATCTTTAAAGATAGCTATAACTGAATATTAAGAATACAGAAGAAGATGAGTACAAGAGCTTCTATTTAAGTAATATTCAGAGACTGCGCTAAGCTTGAAGAGAATGTGTTTGTGACACGAGTAGAATGTGATGTAGAAAGAAAGATGATGTTGAACAAAGAGATGTTGGTGAAAGAAAATAAAAGCTGAGTCAGATCTGAGCTAGAGACACTGACTAGCCCTATTCAGTCTTGGTACGCTCGTAACATTTTCTTACTGAAGTAACAGATCATGTTGAAGATGTATTTATTGTTTGCTTTTGTTTCTGTCAGTAAATTTATAAAGTTCATATTTAGAAGCTGAAATGAAAATGATACTCTCATTGAATTTAGTAATTGCAATCTAGTTGCAGATTCATGATGAGCACATTTCAAATAATCAGCAATATACTTCTCAACATCTTCAAATTGATTGAGTCAATAGCACAGTTCTTGTAGTCTTGCTAATGTATCTGTTTTGACTTAATTATCAGCTTGATTGTATGCTTTTAATAGTAATGAACGTACTTTTATCTCAAGAACACACGACAGATATTGATTTCTATAATGAATTCAAAGAACTTTGTCTATCACTCAATAGTTCATGAAACTTCTCACTACTTTAGCGAGAAAAACAGAAGTAAAATCTGTAAGAAATCTGTAGATGTTCTTGAATCATACAAAGTGCTTGTAAATCTGTTTTCAGAAGATGTTTTCAGACGTAGTAGTTATAATATTCAGATCAAAGATGAACATATCACTGATAGTGTTCTGTTCTATGATTTCTAGTCATTCATTTAAAGTAAGCTTTGTTAAAAGTTTTTCAAATCTCTCTTTTTCATCTTGTCAGACTCAATGTGAACTTTGTTTCATCAACTCAATAGTCATTTTCTGAACTTTTCTATCATTCAAATAATCATCTGAATTGAACAATGTTCTTAACAATTCATCTGCTACTTTATTTCAATGATCTGATATGTACACAATAGACACATTGAGTCAATGCAGCTTATTGACTCAATGTTTGTATATTTTCTCATGAAGATTGAATTTTAAAAAATATGTAAGTGATTTGTGATCTGTATGAACAATCACTGAAATATATGAATGCTTGCAGAGATAATCGTACTTTTTTACAAAAGTAATAATCGCACATAGCTCTTTTTTATACACAGAGTACTTTTGTTGCAAGATGAATCATAAGAAGAAGTTGTATAAGATAAACACTTTCATGAGCTTGTTATTCTTTATATCAACATTAAAGAGTTCTTATAATTGAATAATGACTAGACTTGCAGCAAAATTACTTGCATTCGTGTAAAAATGAATTAATAGTGACAAGTTAATGTTACATATGCTTGTTTTAATAGCACATTTGATTTGCAATATTTCAAATGATAGCTGATTCAACTACTTTCACTTTCAAAGTACTTTTTTCATAAGTTAAGTGAGAAGACGAGATAGTTTCATGAAGTTCTTGACTCAGCGATGAATTATATTTAACACTTCAAGAAAGAATCTTACTTTGATTTGATCTTTAAAAGCTTTTCACTCTAAGATTTTCTTGATACAAGACTTCAGAATGTTGACAAAATCTTCTACTTTATGAATCACATTCATTTAAAGTCTTGATTTCGCTGACAAATAGCTTAAGCTTCTTGAATGATAGCTGTAATAGAACTCATTCAACTTGAGAAAAGAAATGCTGACTTAGAAAGTCATATTGCTTCTTGAAACTTCTAAAACCATCAAAGAAGTCGTTCATGTAGAAGATCATGACAGATAGTTTCTCAAGACTATTAAAGTGCAGTAGTGATGATTCTCTATGTGACGAAGGCAAAGTTTCAAACGCTTGATACATGAGTTCAATCAGTGTAAATTCTGCTGACTGCAAGCTTTGCTGCATATGTGTTGACTGTAGTTGATTAATGTCAGATATCATAAAAGCAAAATAACGTTTATCATTCAAATGTAAAGATATTCTCAGATAAGCGTGCTTTAGATTCGCAGAAAATAGATAACGATGTTAAGAATCAGCTAAATTGTCATGCATCTTGAAACTCAACTTCATATAGATATCAGAAAGTTTCTTCGTAACTCTACTATAATCAAAGATGATTCTAGATTTATCTTGAAAAGTGAGATTCTTCATCTTATTCACTATGACAGCTTAAGCATTTCATTGAGATAATCTATCATTGACAGTCTCTGTAAACTCATACATACGTTCTTTTATATCTTCTTGAATAATCTTATAAAATCATTATTTAAAGTATGCTGATCAACATTTCTGAATCAAGTTGTTAGCAAGTTTAGTTTTTGATGCTATTTGAACTTGATGTACAATTAAATCGATGCAGAATAAATTGATGAGATCTGTGTCGTTTAAATGATGATAGTGATACAATAGACATAACACTTTATGTATATTTTCTTCTATAGAAATTAAAGAATTTAGCTCAAGTTCAACTTCTATAGTTTAAGTCTTCAATTTAATCATAGAAATATTTGTATCTATTTTTGAACATTGAATTCGTCTATCAGAATATGAGTTTATTCTTTTATGTAAATTCACTTGTATTCTTGAAAATGTATCAACGAAACTGAGAATGTCTGATACATTGAACATATTGACGAAATATTCAGACTGATTCACGATAGAAGATATAGTATTAAATGTAAAGCTAAAAATAATCAAGTAATCAATAGTAGTTATCTTGCAGATCTGAACAAACATTACTTTGATGTTTGCTGAGTCAGATTTCACATCGAGCGTACATTGTTCTGATCTTTTAAAGTTCTGCTTAGAACTTACTGAAAAGATGACTTGAAATTTTCAACTTTGAATAAGTCATTCTCGCTATCAGAACTAAAAGAACTCTCTGAATTCAATTTCATATAAACTGCGTTTGCTCTTGCTTTATCTGCAGCAAGAACTGACTTGAGATACATGAGTAAATTATGTTTTTTACAAAAGACAAGTTTGAAATTTGTAACTTTGCAAATCTTTTCTTCTTACAATAAGTTTTCTATCAGAATCTTAAAGTCTCTCATAGCGATAATAACATTTACAGATCAGAATCAAGAAATATTTAGAATCAGATTTAAGTAGTCTGATTTTCTCGAAAGAATGACTAGTTCTGATGTCACGAAGCATTGAATGCTTCTTCAAATGTCTTTCACATTTATGTTCAATCAGATTCAATGTTTCAGAAGCATTTTTCTATAATCAGCAGTATGCATAGTTAAATCTTGAAATTCTATCTTCAAAAAAAAGTGCATATTTAGATTTAGTTGACGTATCAAATCAGTAGAACATTGACAAAATGTTCAACAGCTAACTTTTTGCTTGATGACAGAATCTGAAAAAGTCGGCTCGATTCAGCTAATAATCAGCTAACAACTGACTATTCAGCTAAATGTCAGCTAAAATCAATAAAATCAAATAGATTTTCAGTCTTACAAGATCGCAAATATAGAGAAAATAAAGACGTGACTGCAATCGCATATGATGCATGTTGATTACTTCAAATATTACAAGCTTATGAACTTAATATTATGTACTGATCTAATGTGTCTTGAATTTACGCTGATGAACTCTGATTTTTACACTACTTGAAGTTGCACATTATGACATTTGATGACAGTTCTTGTAATGCACTAACATGATGTATCAGACATATCATAGCTGTGAAAAATCGAAATCATTGCAATGAAATCAGATTTTAAGTCAGCGTTCATTGAATCATGAATATGTTCAAAACAACTGATGATCTATGCTTCTTTCATTGAATATATCTCATTTCAAAGTGAAGTTCAAATCATCATCTTTCGTTGTAGATTCTTTGTCAACATCAAAATCATCTTGAGTAAGATCATGAACATTTAGCTTTTGAGACTCAAGCATTTTATTGAACAAACTTCATCAACGAAACTATCTGTTGTCAATCACTTTTTTGATGTCAAAATTCGTGCATATAATACTATATATAATGATGAATCTCGTTTGCATGATACATCATATTCTTCTCTTCGCTTAGTTCTGTATGCTCATTATTCACTTTGAATCTAATTGTACTAGATAACAAGTCTTAGTGAGAGTTAGTTCTTGTTCTATTACTGAGATTATGTCTATGATATATCGAGATGACTCAATTTTTAATGCAACAAACTTAAACGTAACTGTAAATTCTTCTTGAAACAATCTCATGATCTCATGCAGCTGATTCTTTCTTAGAAAGCTTGTAATTAAGACGCAGAAAATTTTCTTCATGATTATGAAATACTTTACACTTGAAGTTAGCATCGATAATGTAAAGTATTCTTGTCACATTCATCATCACGTTGCTAAGTAAGCAGCGCAGCATATAACATGATCACTTACATGATAGAGTATTTCTGCTTGCACTGAACTCATTGAACAAAACATCATCTTCTTCTTGAAACTTCACTTCTCAATGAGCTTGTCAATTGTCACTATCTTAAAGCAATGACTGTGATCGCAGATCTTTCTTATGTGATGTTGAAATGAGTTTGCGAAGTTATCAATCATTTTATACAGAGTCGTTGAGTTTATTTTGATTCATTTCTGCTCTTTGCTGTATTCATCAATTAAGAAAAGATGCTTCATTGTCTTCAGTTGCGAAAGTCAAGAAAAAGAGCTGAGCACTCGCAGTATTCTAATTCTTGCTAGATACTCTTAAATTTCGACTTTTGACTTCTCATTTAGTTCGTTGTGTCGCTTTCATGCTGTCAATTTATTCTCATATATTCGTTTCATTGCTTTCTTATGTGCATTCATGCTTTTGTTGATGATTGTATCATACTGTGAAGATAATTGTACAATTATCTTTATATGCATCGTAGATGATACATTGATTAAAGATTCATCATCAATGAAAGTCAAGTGTTTGCAGATTTGCATTAAGCTGACTATGCTCATAAAGTTGATCATCTTGTTGATATGAGTCTTTATCTGTTCGTGATTCTCAATTGATTTATTGATGATTGTCTCATGAAACTTGTCTAGTGCTATGATCAGTGAAAACGTGTATTCTTTCAGCTTTTTGCAATGTTTATCTTGTGCTTTTCACTCAGTGTTTATGTTTAACTGTGTTCAGTTCTCAATACTATTCAGTCAATAAATTATTTGAGTTAAACTTTGCTTCATTGAAGTCTTAATTATCATTCATCAACAAGTTTTTGCATTCAAGTCTGTGAATTTCTTGATTGTAAATGAAGTTCGTTTCACTTCATTGTGAGCTTCGTCACAAGTCACTCTGTCTTAAAAGCTTAAAAATCTTCAATCTTTGAATGTCTTAATGAAAAACTTTTCTCTCTTGATGTTAAATGTTGCGTCGTAATCTGTTCATAATTTATCGAGATGTTTTGAGAATGATTGTATGATGATGATGCAGATCAGTCTATTATTATCTATAGAATGTTTTCTCTGATCATTGTATTTGTAAAATTCTGATTTATCATTCTTCTGTAACTTCAGCTCATGAATCTTCTTTCAAAGTGAGATCTCTTCGTATGCAAAGTGAATTTTTCAGTTCATTTCATCATCATGTAGATTTAGATGCTCTTGCATTTGAGATATTCATTGAGAAAGCAAAATTGAAAACATGTATATGAGATTGAGATTCTTGATAGAAATGATTAGTGTGAATGAGCTGTTATCAATGCATGAACATTGAATCTCTCATTTACTCAAGATATCAAAGAAACACTTGATGTTTGCTAGTTGAGATTGAGTTTTACTGTCTCTGCGCAGATGATGACTGAAATTTTCTCTGTGTTGATGTTCAATCACTTTGATCTGTGCAAGTATGAGTAATCAATTCAAAGCGACTAGATTGAGAAATATTAAAGTCTTAATTCTTTGTTAGTAAAATAATTTTCACGACATGTTTGAATTACATATCTTTTCAAGTCTCATTTCATCTGCTAGATATTCATCGTTTTGTCACGTCTTCATCTCAATCATTATGAATATGTTGAAGACTTGATAAAGATATAGCTTTGTGACTAAGTCTTTGATTTTAATACATTCAATGAAAACAATCTTGTTTTCGTCATGCAAGAACAATCTGATCACTCTCTTTCATCTGTTTAAGTCGCTCAGATGCTCAACATCTTTCATGAGTATGTTTTGCAGAAGTCTTATTTCTTCATTAGTCTTCGCAATCATTGTAAAGATCAATGATTTACTTACTTGTTTACATTGATGTTGACAGTTGAATTCTCTTGCTTGAAAGTTGAATCATCTTCGTTGACATTCGTTGAATTCATCTTTTTCTCAGAGAAAGTGATAGTAAATTTTCATGATTGTTTCATCACAGATGTATTTTCAACAACAGTTGTATGACTGTCTACATTGATTGTAACATTAGTTTGCATTTCAAGATCAATGAAATCTTTCACATTCAACGATAATTCTTCTTCGCTAGATCGTGATACGATGTTCATGAGATTCTCAGAAAGAGACTCAGACGAATTATTGCTAATCAGATTTCGTGACGTACTATTTGCATTTGAAGAAATTGTATAGACTTTATCTTTGATTGTCGACGAATTAAAGTAATAAAACTCGATAATATTCTCTTGATTTAATGACTTTAATTTGACTCACTTGCTTATTGAAATATTCTCATCATTACTATCTGTGAGTAGTTTAAGAAACGCGCAGTCACACTAGAGAATATGCGCGTAGATAATACGATCAAATTTAATAGTAGCTTAGTAATATCTATTCATATAGAAAGTTAACACTAAACTATGAAACACAGAAGCAAACTCTTCTTTATATACTCAGAAGACTAAGCTCAAGCATCGTCAATGAAATCAGCAAGATTACATGTGATTCATGCAAGATTTCTTGAAGATCGTATGTGACTTGAACTTTTATAGACTCAGAGTTTCTGAGAATTGATGATAGAAATTGTCGTAGACTTAGTGTCTCTGAGAATCGACAGTAGAGTCTTTCATAGACTCAGTGTCTTGATTCTCATAAACTCAGATTCTCATTTAAAAACTTGATGATAGCATTGAAGAATAGTTCTTGTGTTTATTCTCTATTCTTTGAAGAACTCTGACTCTCATAAATTTGAGTTCTGACAATTATTCTCTTTTTTAATAACAATGTTCTCGTTGTTGAATTACTTCATTTCTTCATGCAATGCATGATATCAGAACTCACTATGTGTAATTGTGTTCTTGAAAATCTCTTTTGATAATGTATGTGCATTGTCTTATTCTTCAGATTGCAAGCATCAAGTCTTTAGAAAATTGACAGTAACATTCATGTTTATTCTCTTGATTCTTGTAGATTTAAATTCTGATGATAGCATATTTTTTTAACTTCTGATTCTCATAGATGTAGACTGAGCATTCTTTGCAACTTATGTAGAATCTTTAAATGATCAGCAGTAACATTTATGTCTATTCTCTGATTCTCATAAATTTAAATTCTGACAATTATTTTATTGTTTCATTACACTTCAACTGTTGCTTTGCAGACATTTTATGTAGTTATGCAGTGTGTTATCATGATCTTGACACTTTCTTTCATTAGCACATGCACGTCGACTAGACTTGAATTCTCATGATGACAATTGTAGCGAGAATCAAGATTTGCTTGATTTGAAGTTTTTCTTCTATAATTGATACTTAATAGTAGAAGCAAACAAGAAGCAGAAGATAGTATCAAATAGTAGAAGTAACAGTGAACAGAAGAGTGATGCTTCTGTTGTTTGTTGTGACTAGCGTAAGAATGATGATTATTAATGTTTATGTTTATTTATTGTGAAGTAGTGAATTTTTGTTGACTCATCTCTTTTATCTTCTGCATGATCTTCAGCTTTCTTTCTTCTTCAACTTTCATTCTTGCATTCAGTCTTCATCTCATTATTTTACTCAATCTTTTATTCATTCTGTAGAGTAGTTTTGTACAATTTCTTCAAGTATCATGATCATAGTGAGTGTTACGAGTGTGTCGAAATTGAATAGAGTTTTCTAGTCAATAAGCTCTAGAGGTTTTGACTCATGTTAAACCTCAGCCTCGATACTCTATTCTAGCGCTTTCGATACTCGAGCAAATCTGCTTCGCTCTCTTTGTTTTGCTCTACTATAAATACAGCTCGAAACTCTCTTTGATTTCTTCTGTATTCTTAATATTCTAGTTATAGCTATCTCTATTGATCAAACATTCTATTCAGCTACGCACTACCTCGCTGCAGTGTGGTTAGATTCTAGGCACGATCTCAACATTATATTAAGAATTCGTTTACCACATGATATCGATTTCATTACTCATTCAAGATACTCGTCTAGGCAGAACGAGTCTAAAGAAATTCGTTTACCTGATGGTCAACGCAATCGAAAGACAGAACAACATCAGAGAGTCAATAGAATCAACGACGAGACTGTTTGAATTGCTAAAGAACCTATCGCTCATTAAGTAGGCACAGTTCACTCGATTAATAGAATCGACGATAAAGAATCTTCGTGAATTGCTTGAGAATCAACCCATTCTCGTGAAGCAGACGAGTGAAAACAACCTGTTCAACCCTCTTTCCCTCAAGCTCGTGAATCAGTCGAGTCAAAACAATCTGTGTCATCAAATTCGGTTCAACTCGATTCGAATCAAGATCAATCTAGTGAGTCTGCTACAAAGACGCTGTCAATGCGATGATCTATCTACTCACATCGCTCTACCTACCAGTGAATCGATCTACCTCACGTTCACGTGCAACTAGTGAGCCTGCTTCAAGAGCAAGCCGATAGTCGACCTCTTCGATGAGCAAGTCGACTAGTGAGTCTGCTTCAATGATCACTCTATCTCACATAGTGAGTCTGCTACAATAGACATTTGACGAGTTGATTTGAATCAATAGAAAGGTTGATAGAAAGGCAGGCATCAAGACTCTACGTCAGTGCTATGAACTACACTACAAGTCATAGAAACATGACTTTTAAAGAGAAGAAGGTAATGTTATGAGTGTGTCGAGATTGAATAAAGTTTTCTAGTCAATAAGTTCTAGAGGTTTTGACTCATGTTAAACCTCAGTCCCGATACTCTATTCTAGCGCTTTCGATACTCGAGCAAACCTGCTTCGCCCTCTTTGTTTTGCCCTACTATAGATACAGCTTGAAACTCTCTTTGATTTCTTCTGTATTCTTAATATTCTAGTTATAGCTACCTCTATTGATCAAACATTCTATTCAGTTACGCACTATCTCGCTGCAGTGTGATTAGATTCTAGACACGGTTTCAACAGTGAGTATGAATTAACTTCTTGATTTGATGATGATGAGCTGATGATATTTTGAATGAAGAATGAAGATGAAGAAGTTTAAAAGAAGTGAGCGACGCAGTTTTTCGTCGTATCTCTTTCTTAAAACACGAAACATGCTTGCATCACATTTGCTTACTTTCTTCGCTATTAATTCTTCGTCTTGCGTCAGCATGTTTGCTGTGTTTGCTGCTTGCATTAAATTTTCTCATTCTCACGTCATTTCTGATCAAAGATTTGTTTCTTTTTCTCTTTACATGAGAAATCTTACATCATCAACTCAGCATCACAAAACAGCTCTGAATGTGTACAGCAAAGAAATTGCAATACAACTCTTGAATAGATGTAAAAAGTGCGTGAAAAGAAATGTAGACTGCATAAAAATAAAGTTTTCTATTGAAAAGAATTTCAAGAAATGCGCACTATACATTGTTATCAAGACAAATTGCAAGTATGAATTGTAAGTATAATTTTCAGTAGCTTCAAGATGTGAAAATTCAATAATTAATTGATGCTTTTTAGAACATTTGAGAATGATTCAATGCTCATTTCTGTCAGCTTTGCTCTCTCTTCATCTGATTCAAGCACTTTTCTGTCTTGCTTAAACTTTTTTCATGTTGAGATTACGTCTGATTTTGAGTTCGATTTCATCAGTTCTGTTTCTTCATCACTTTGCTCAAGCTTTCTTTCTTCTCAATCTTGCGCAAGTTCTTCTTCATTCTTTGTTGCATCTGATTCTGAGTCTGTGATTGAGAAGATGATGATCACTTCTTGCAATCTTTCTCTTGACTCAACTCAGAATCAGATGTTTCTTGAATTTGAAGAGTATATTGAGAAGAAGCTGCATTCTCTCGTTCTTGATATTGAAATAAACAGAAATGACATCAGCAAAATGAAGAAGAATGTTGAAGACGCGACTATCAATTGCAAAGAGATGCAAGAGCAAATGATAACACAAGAGACTTAAATCAATGATTTGCTGTGTCAAATTGCAAGACAGAACAAGATTATTAAAGATTTGTGAAAGCAGATTGAGAATTATGACAATCTTTGACTCATCTTGATTGCTCAGATTCAGAGTGCTTTAACTCTTCTTGCAATGCATTCAAAAAATCAGAATGTCTCTGTCATAATTGAAACATGCTTTTCTGTGATATCATCTTCATTCTTGTTCTTTTCATTCTTTCATGTTTCTCTGCTTTCGCTCTCATCTGATTCATTTTTGTTGATGACTTTTTCTCTTTTCTCATCTTTGACATTGATCATGCAGTCTATCATTGAAGAGATGAAGAATGTCTCGCTCTTGTTTGATTCATTCTCATTGATGACTTTTTCTCTTTTCTCATCTTTGACGTCAATCACGCAATTTATCATCAAAAAGATGAAAAACGCAGTGAGCTTTGATATGAACTTCTTATTTCATTCATTCTGTCAATATGATAGCTTGTGCATGTTTTGTGCTATCTGACTAATAGTTGCAAGAGTTTACTTTCATCAATTCTTGAATTTTCGAGAAAGTGAGAACTGAATAATACACATATCATATGAAACTTGTGAGTTATTCATGTATCAATTTCTGCATCTGCTAACGACTTTTTTAGACTGTTGATTCGAGTACTGACGAGAATGATTGAGCGAGAAAGTCTTGTTTTTCTTTTCTTTTTTTCTTTCTAGTGATAGCTAAATAGTTATCAATCTTTTTACTTTGTTTTATGCATACTTGTGATTTTTTGTGATGATGTTAATGACTTACTTTCAAGCTTGATGAGATGTTTGCAATGAAAAAATCTCAATAAAGTCTTGCAGTTATCAAGACAGTCTGATTGTTAGAAATCAATCTAGAGTGAGTCATAGAGATGTCATTTAACTAATAGATAAATGCTAAGAAAGAAAAGTATCTACAGAAAAGAACTCGATTCTTATATGTGTGTTTCTCAGCTCTGTGCTAAACTCGATTGAGTTGACATCTTACACATACAATGCAGAGTTTCAATGATATCATCTCTAGATTAGATTCTCGCTAGGCTCAATTAGAATGAAATCAGGCGAAGACTAGGCGAAAAATAGGCGAAGAAGAATACAGATCGATTGATCAACGCTAAAGTTCAGTCGATCAACGCTAACACTTTGCGCTAGACTTCTCGTCATCTGCTCAAGTTATTTCATGAATTTCATGATCAATTGAACTTTTTTCTATTCAATCATCAACAACTAATACATAATCAATTCTAGATTGATCTTGAATTAATAACTCTAAAGTTCTATTTAACAAGTCAATCTCAAATGTAAATTATGTAATCAATCATTGATTGATCTAGTATTATTTATTGATTGATCATTATTTACATCATTGAATTTTCTTTTAATTAAGAATATATATAAAGCTTATTAATCATTTATCAATAACTCATCGATCAACAATTTATCAATCATTTTGTCTCAGCAAGTTTTCAAGTTCTGAATGTTTATTTATTAATCAATCATTGATTGATTAATTATTAATCTATGAATAATAATATACATCTTTGACATTTTTAGTATCATTAAATACTGAATTCTAATTATTCAGATTGAGAAACTTCTTAGTTTGTATTTTTATTCATACTCAAAAATCGGTAAGTTGAATTGATAAATAATTATTTCTTGATTAATTATTAATTAATTATTGATCAATAGAATTGATGTGATATATTTTAGAAAATTAAAAGTCATTCTGTTTTCTGTGAATTTAGATTACATTATCAGTAGCTCAGAAAAGCGAAATTATACGCATGATTGAGCAATCATGCTTGAACATTTTGCATGATCGATCAAGCTTTAACGTTGATCGATTGACATGTAGTCTTTAGACGAAGGCTAGAATCGTAACACTGATGATTCTCAGATATTTTCTGAAGCTTTAAAGTTCTTTCAGCTAAGCAGATATTGCAACTGATCATTCTGTATGCAACTATTCAGTATGTTGTTGATCTTTCAACTATCATGTATCTCTTTCTTTAGCTCAAGATCTTTCATGAGCAACTCATTCAATTCTTTCTTTCTCAAGCAGAAAGATTTCAACAAGCTGACATTAAATATTGAGTGTATGTGCATCTTTGAAAACAGTTTCAGACGATAGACTTGTCTGCTCAGACGCTTCAGAATTTTATATGATTCATATTTTTTGACTTCAAGTTTTTTGAAAAACTTCTTGATTTGAATGTTCTTAACATTCAATCACATCAACTGATTAATGAAATACGTTGTCAAGAAATAAATTATAGATGCAATATAGAAAGCTTTGAAATCAACAGAGCGAGCATGAACACATGCAACTAAATAAATAGATCTAGAAGATAGACTAGATACAGATAAATAGATAAATAGATATGTCTTTATGTCAATGTTTTCATCTATGAATGAGATTAAAAGATGAGTCAAAAGATGAAGAAGCAAACTTCGCTTGAGAAATCTTTATAAATGATAGTCAATATTCTCATGAACTCTGAAGATGCAACTGAGTCATGCTCGAGAAATCT
>JAABUW010005886.1_pt1 | contig 15681 bp, 12 predicted proteins | sample 5560081 | NCBI WGS metagenome assembly JAABUW01 (sample SAMN10711882, study PRJNA513363) | rock metagenome | isolation source: Antarctica rocks | place: Antarctica: Victoria Land, Knobhead sud | reverse complement strand
GAGTAGGTGGGCGAGTAGGTGAGCGAGTAGGGTGATGAGCGAGTAGGTGAGCGAGTAGGGTGATGAGCATGTAGGGTGACGAGTAGGGTGGTGAGCATGTAGGGTGGCGAGTAGAGTGGTGAGCATGTAGGGTGGTGAGTAGGTGGGCGAGTAGGTGAGCGAGTAGATGAAGCGAGTAGATGAGCGAGTAGGTGGGCGAGTAGGTGAGCGAGTAGGGTGGTGAGCATGTAGGATGGCGAGTAGGATGGTGAGCATGTAGGATGACGAGTAGAGTGGTGAGTATGTAGGGTGGTGAGTAGGTGGGCGAGTAGGTGAGCGAGTAGGGTGATGAGCGAGTAGGTGAGCGAGTAGAGTGATGAGCATGTAGATAAATATTTTAGCTGAATTAGCTGAATTAGCTGAGTTAGCCGAATTTAGCTGAAATTTAGCTGATTAGTCAGTTGTTAGCTGATTATTAGCTGAATCGAGCCGACTTTTCCAGGTTCTGCCATCGAGCATAAAGTTAGCTGTTGAACATTTTACCGATGTACGTGAAGTTGAACTGCAGATGAATATTTGAAAGTGTGAATTTGATGTAAAAGAAACTGTCTTTCTAGAAGTCATTGTATCAGAACTAAATCTTCATATGAATCTCAGTAAAGTGACAGTCATAGTCAGCTGAATTACTTCAATTAATCTAAAAGAAATTCAGAACTTCGTGAGATTTGTTAACTTTTATTGTCATTTCATTAAGAACTTCTTAAAGCTAGTTAAATCATTCACTCAGTTGACTAGAAAGAATACATTTTTTGTTTGAAATGAGATTTGTATTCAAGTCTTTGACAATTTAAAGAAACAAGTCAGCTTAATCTCAGTATTTTGTCACTTTGATTTCAAACAACAAGCTATTCTGAAGATCAATGCTTCAAACTATGTAAAAGATGAAATACTATCTCAGTATAATGATGAAAAAGTTCTTCATTCGATGATCTTTTATAGCAAAAGCATGATTCTCACTGAAATCAATTATCACATTTATGACAAGAAATTGCTAGTCATTATTTGATGTTTTGAACATTGATGACTCAAGCTGAAATGCATTGAACTACTTATTCAAATGTTCATTGATAATAATAATAATAATAATAAATTCATACACTTTTGTAACATCAATTAAATCAATTCATGAGAAACTTTATGCTATGTATGTTGAGTGAACAAAACTCTTTGAGATAGAAAATTGCTCACTGTTTATACAACTGTTACATGCAGTTGAGACAATAAAACTGAGACTATGTATTAAATTTGTTTGCAATGATCACATGTTAAAGAATGAGTATTCTTGTCATTTTAAACTGCTTCAACAGCTTTATTTTCATCATCATTCTCACTGTTGTCTTGAAACTCTTCGTGATTGAAATGATGATTCAATAGTTTGTGAAGTCAACATTTTATAACATATTTAATTAAAAATGTGTTCAATTTAAGCAATGCATCAGAATATGCTTGACTGTCTGATGATTTCATTCACAGTTACATTGAAAACTATTTGCACTTGACACATTTTTCAAGTGCAAATAATGTTGAGATCATGTCTAGATATTCAATCTAATCATGTTGTAAGTGAAATGTTTAATTCAATAAAGATAGCTATAACTAAAACTTTAAAAATACAGAAGAAAAAAGATATAAAAGACAAGAAGAACACACTTTATATAGTAGTTACTTAGATCAACGCTAGTCTCAAAGAAGACGTGTTGAAACATAAGAAAGATGTTGATTTAAAAAATGTTTATGATACAAAGAAATGTGTTTGTCATAGAAATCTATTGATCACTCATAACATAAAGAAGTGTGTTTGTCTAGAAGATAATAGAAGCTGATTAGAAGATGCTAGAGAAGAAAAAAGATGCTGATTCATATTTGAGTCAAATCTGAGTCAGATTTAGATCAGATCTTGATTAAATCATTGACTAGTTCTAATCAATTCTGACACATTCATAACATTATTTCTCTCTTTGAAAATTCATGTTTGCATGAATAAAACAAATGAAACACAAACTTTCACTGTTTTTCAACTTAGTGTGACTTGTCTGAATAAAGTTTATGAAATTTGACTAAAACTTCTTTTGAGTCTTTGAATTCTTCTTTATTGACATAGTATCATTCATCATCTCGATCTAGTTCTGTTCATTTGATCTTGTATTGTATTTGATCTTGATAGCATCTAAAGTTCAAAATGTCATCTATCTCTTAATGATCATCATCTTTGATTGTCAATGATCTAGAAGATTTCAAATGCTGTTTTGATAACAAGTCTTGAGAATAAGAATGTAATAACTTCAAGCTGAACATTGAATGCAGCTGCTTCATGCTTATTGATAGACGAAAATGATAGAAAATTTCAACTTTGACAGTGATTTGATAAAGTTTTAGCTGTTTATCTTTCAAATCTTTACATGATTTAGTTGTCTTTATGTTTCTAGAGAATAATTAAACTCAGTCGTCTACTTCATAAATGACGTTTCGTCTATGTTTATTGATCTGAGCTTCAATGATCTGCTTCATCTTTTTCAATTGCTGACAATCAAAGATAAGAAGCTCTTTCATTCAAATTGCAATATCGTTTGCTTTTCTAGCTTTAAGACGTTCACAAGTTGTTTTGTAGTCAGTTGTATTTGAATTGAAACTCATTCAAGAGTGAAAACTCTTATTGAAGTAAAACGAAGTCATTGAGATGATTGAAAAGATATTGAAATTCTCGCTGAATTTCATCATGAAAAGTCATTTCGCTCAGTCGTTCTGCATGTAGTTACAGTAGATTCTTAATTCGCGTTCAACATCTTGATTAACTCATTTCAATTGATTATCAATCTCAGAATGATAAACTGTTAATAAACTAGCTGTGATTCTTAGTTGCTTACAAAGACTTTGTCACATTGTTGATATGAATTGAGAGTCTTTGTTTAAAACAATAGAACTAGATAAATCATGAAGTCAATAAACGTTTCATAGCATGATTCAAACCGTTTCTTCAACTGAGATGCTTTTGTCTTTTCAATGACAAAAAACATAGTGATGTTTCTTGATAAGTCAACATATGATTGTGCAAATGACGTTATATTCTTCTGATAGAAGTAGCTCAATAATGAAGTTCATAGTTATATCTTTTCAGCGTTTCTGTGAAATCAAGAGAGAATGAAGAAGTTCATTGATGTTATTTCTAAATGTCTTGCTTCGTTGATAAACATCACAGTTTCAAATGTAACATTTAATCGTTGCTCAATGATCTGATTAATAGTAGAAACGTTGAACTAAATCAATAGTTCTTCGATTGTCAGAGTGAAAGATGAAAGACTGATCATGAATTTTCTTTAGCAATTTTGTATGCATATTCTCAGAAACTCACAGTAAATCTTTTCTGAACAGAACGTCGTCAATGATCTTGCAGTGCTTCAATTTAATGCTATGTAGCTTGAGCTTGTTTTCATTTATAGCTTGTTTATACTCATTGCAAAGCTCATTCATCTTGTTAACATCTTTTACTCACTGATAGAGATCAACTTCAGATTCAATAGTTACAATATTTACTCTATCGAGTGTCAGAATAATCTGATAGTGATCTTCAGTACGCTGAGTTGATTCAGAAATGTCAGTTAGAAACATTCTGATTAAAGCATCAACTTTAGTGTTCATCTTATCTGATTGAAAAATGATCTGAAAGTTAAACTTGAATAGAATGTCTAGATAATTGACTTGACGTCAAGTTAACTGTTTGTTTTTCATGAAGATCTTTAAAGTCTGATGATCAATAAACATCTGAATGAGCAGCTCTATGCATTCTAGCTTGAGTCTTCAGTGTTCAAAACATCGAATAATGATTAGTAATTTCTTGTCATAGATGTGATAATTGCATTCAGTGAGAATCATGCTCTTGCTATAGAATGCTACTGAGTGAAAAACATCTTCATCATTGTACTGAGATAGTATTTCATCTTTGACGTAGTCAAAGACATTGATTTTCAGAATAGTCTGTCATTTTGAATTGAAGTGTTGTAGAACTGAGATTGAGCTGACTTGTTTCTTTAAATTATTGAAAGCTTAAATACAAACTTCGTTTCAAACAAAAGATGTATCTTTTCTAGTCAACTGAGTGAATGATTTAACTAGCTTCGAGAAGTTCTTAATGAAACGACGATAAAAGTTAACAAATCTCACGAAGTTCTGAACTTCTTTTAGATTGATCAACGTAGCTCAGTTGACTATGACTTTCACTTTAATAAAGTTCATACGAAGATCTTGTTCTGAAACTATGACTTCTAAAAAGACGGTTTCTTCTACATTGAATTTGCACTTTTGAATATTCATCTGTAGATCAGCTTCTTGTAGTCTGCTCAATATCATTTTGACATGTTGTTTATGTTCTCATTGAGTTTTGCTGTAGATCAGAATGTCATCTAGATAGACTTGACAAAAGTTATTTAGAAAGTCTCAAAAAATGTCATTCATATACTGCTGAAACAAGACAGAATCATTAATAAGTTTGAAAGATAACATCTTTGATTTGTATGCTTCTAAAGCAATGATAAAGATAGTGTAGTTCTCACTATTAAAATGCATTCGTAGTTTGTTGAAAGTTGAAATGATATTTAATCAAGTCAGATGCTTGCAATCAACTATTTTGTTGATCATCTCATCTATGAGTGATAGAAAATAGCGATTTCTTTTGATAATAGCATTGAGTGTTTGATAGTCAACGCAGAATCGTAAATCTTTATTTGCTTTTAGAGCGAACAGAACGAGTGAGAAATACGAAGCTTTGCTAGAAATTATAAATTCTTTGAAAAGATTCTCGTTCAGATATTTCTTTACTTTCTGAAGCTTGTAGAAAGACATTCAATATGCTCGACAGCGAGATGATATTACGTCACTAGTAAGCTCTATTTTATGATCATAAGAGCGATGAGAAGATAGCTTGTCTGCTTGAGCTCAATCAAAAACGTCTAGAAACTTCTGATATTCTGATGAGAGCTTGACTTTAATGTCTTCTAGATTCTGAGCTGTTTCATCAATAAAGAACACGTTTAGAACATCTAGATTGCATTAAGTGTTATAGACAATTTTTCTATCAATATCTTCAATGAACATAGCAAAAACCTCAGTGTGATCTCATTTTAATCGATTCATTAACATTTGAAAGAAAGCAACATCTATGTTTTGAATTGAGAAGAATTCTTTTAAAATGATAAAAGCTGAACGCTTTAAAATCTTATAAGCAACTAAAGAAATCAAAGTTGATCGCGATCAACTTGAGTGTTTCATAATTGAAAGAACTGAAAAAACCGAAATAAAAGTATCTAATTGATCAGGAAATACGATAGTATCATGATGCATATTCAATAATATTTCGTTTTTGTTCATTCAGAGTTTGCTCAATATAGCTTCATGATGATTGATATCAGCTATGAGCATTGATACAGTCAATTTCTTATGACTTTCAATGATCAGATTGAGTAGAATCTAAGTTATGAGTAATGACTTTCTTGAATAGCTTTTCATCATAATCTCATATTAACTTCTCTTTTGTCAATGATATTGATTGTATTTCGAGTTTCTTACATACTTTATCGACTAGTTTATCATGTATCAGCGTGTAAACGATGAAATCACTGTCTATCAAAGATTGAAGACTAAAAGAATTGTTCTGAGCAATGAGAAAGACATTGATCAGAAATGATTTTTCAAAGTAGTTTTTCTCTGATAGAACTTCGACTTGATTGCACAAAGATATGATCTTTATCTCTTTAATGACTCTGAAAGAAATAGCTAGTTTTTTGAATCAGAATTAAACTCAAAGTTTGATGTAGATTGATCAAACTTGTCATCTTCTAATGCATTGACTTTTGATCAATCAAAACACTCTCTAGAAGTATGATTTGATTTGTGACAGATGAAACAGATTTCAGCTTGTAGATTAATGTTTTTGACGCTAGTTAAAATCGCGTCATGCAACTTTAAATGATCGACGAATGTAGTGACTTCGATCTTTCTATAGAGATTCAATGAATCTCATTTCTCAGCAAAGATAACTTGCTTTCTGACTTTGATCAAGAATTTCTTTTCTTTGATGTCATTCATGACTCGATGCTCATTGTTCAAATGAATCAGATAACTACAAATTTCATTAAGAGATTCTGACTGAATCAACTGACTACTTTAAGCTGCATGAAGATGATAAACTATCTTGTCTTGTAGATCAACAATTAACTGTTTATTGTGATATTTCAAATAAAAGAACAGACGCTGAAACATTGAATAAAATTCATTAAATTTGCTCTTTTCTTGAGTGAGATTAGCGTATTCTCTTCGAAAGTTTGTCTCTTTGTCGAAATCATCATAAAGTTAAGCAAGTTCATTTAACAGATCATCAACTGTGACATAAAGATTCAATAAGTTTTGTTGATGTTAAGCTAAAGTAGCTTTGACTGCGTCTTCTTTGATTCTGAAGTGAACGTAGATCAGAATAGCTCTATTAATATTAAAATGATCAACGTTGATTTCTAGCTTGTCACATATCTTTTCTTGTCAATCATTTCAGATAGATTCTTTTTCATCAATAAACAAAGAAGAATTCAAAAGCTTTTGAGATCGCTTGAAGAAATTGAACAGAGTAGAAGAGAAAGAAGTGACTTCTTTAAATGATTGCAGTTGATGTTGCAATTCAGTCACTTGATTTCGAAACGTCTGATTTAATTGATTCAAGCGTTCTTTGACTTTATTCATTTTCTCGAAACAAGTCTTTCATATTTGTTCACTTGATATTTTGTCAAATAACTCACAAGCTTTCACGTCTAGATCTTGTTGAGTTCAAAGACTGTTCAAATCTTCTAGAAAAATCTCTGAGTCTTATTTGATTCAATGTTGTAGCTGCTTTACATTTTTTATATCTCATGAAGTAGAAGCTTCATGAGATTCATCAAGAGTCTGAGAGTGAGACAAAGAGTATTGATGTTTTTGTACATCAACAAAATGTTTGACAGCTAACTTTTTGCTCAGTGACAGAATCTGGAAAAGTCGGCTCGATTCAGCTAAAACCTAGCTAACAACTGACTAATCAGCTAAATGTCAGCTAAAACCGGCTAAAGTCACATTTTTGAATGCAACTCATCATTCTACATGCTCATCATTCTACTCGTCATCTCACATGCTCAGCTATCTACTCAGCTATCTACTTCGCTATCTACATGCTCATCATTCTACTCGTCATTTCACATGCTCAGCTACCTACTCAGCTATTTACTTCGCTATCTACATGCTCATCACTCTACTCGTCATTTCACATGCTCATCACTCTACTCGCTATTTCACATGCTCAGCTATCTACATGCTCATCATTCTACTCGCTATTTCACATGCTCAGCTACCTACTCAGCTATCTACTTCGCTATCTACATGCTCATCACTCTACTCGTCATTCTACATGCTCAGCTACCTACTCGTCATCTCACATGCTCAGCTATCTACATGCTCATCATTCTACTCGTCATTTCACATGCTCATCATTCTACTCGCTATTTCACATGCTCAGCTATCTACATGCTCATCACTCTACTCGTCATTTTACATGCTCAGCTATTTACTCAACTATCTACTTCGCTATCTACATGCTCATCATTCTACTTGTCATTCTACATGCTCAGCTATCTACTCAACTATCTACTTCGCTATCTACATGCTCATCACTCTACTCGTCATTTCACATGCTCACCATCCTACTCGTCATTTCACATGCTCAGCTATCTACATACTCACCACTCTACTCGTCATTCTACATGCTCAGCTATTTACTCAGTTATCTACTCGTCTATCTACATGTTCAGATATCAACTCATCATTCTATCTACTGTTGAAAACAGAAAACAGTACTGCTACTTGTGTGATTAGTAATCTTCGCTTCAAGCTCTATAGAGCTGATGCTAAAGGGTTTGAAGTTTTCACCTTCTTTCTTTCTTCGTTTTTCCTACTTTCTAGAACAACAACAATCAGAATATCAATATAATTTCATAAGATCTCGTATTTCAATCATGCTAACTAGCTCAATAGAAAGCACTCTTCATGACTTAATATCAAAGTTTTTATCAAACACTTTACATGCTTCAAAATACGCGTCGATCGAGCGCATAACACACGTCAAACAATGCTTCAAACTGAGCTTTCAACTGAGCTTTCTAGTGAGCTTTCTACTAGTGAGCTTTCTAGTGAGCTTTCAATCGAGCTTTCTACTGAGCTTTCTAGTGAGCTTTCGATCGAGCTTTCTAGTGAGCTTTCTACTAGTGAGCTTTCTACTGAGCTTTCAATCGAGCTTTCTACTGATCTTTCTACTAGTGAGCTTTCTAATGAACTTTCAATCGAGCTTTCTACTGAGCTTTCTATCAAACGCTCTATCAAACGCTTTATCAAACACTTTACATGCTTCAAAATACGCGTCGATCGAGCGCACAACAAAGGTTAAACAGTGCTTCAAACAATGCTTTCTACATGATTCTCTTCATGATTTTCTTCATGACTTTCTATCAAACATTCTTCATGATTCTCTATTAAACATTTTTCCATGATTTTCTATCAAACATTCTACATGACTTTCTATTAAACATTCTACATGACTCTCTATCAAACATTCTACATGACTTTCTATTGAACATTTTACATGACTTTCTATTGAACATTTTACATGACTTTCTATTGAACATTCTACATGACTCTCTATTGAACATTCTACATGACTTTCTATCAAACATTCTTCATGATTCTCTATTGAACAGTCTTCATGATTCTCTATCGAACATTTTTCCATGATTTTCTATCAAACATTCTACATGACTTTCTATCAAACATTCTACATGACTCTCTATCAAACATTCTACATGACTCTTTATTAAACATTCTACATGACTTTCTATCAAACATTCTTCATAATTCTTTATTGAACAGTCTTCATGATTTCTTTCATGACTTTCTTCATGACTTTCTACCTCATTAGTTTATTCATTAACTTTCTCATTAACTTTTCCATTGACTTTCCCATTGACTTTCTCGTTGACTTTCTCATTGACTTTCTCAGCGCATATATTAAACTGTGTAAATAGCTATTATTTAGTTAGTCAAATTAATTATTAATTAACCTATTATATGAGCGCAATAACTAAGATATCTAGTCATTAATTCAATATTTGAGTGCTAATAAACAAAATGCGCAAATGTTGAAGAAGTTGACAAAAGAGATAAAATCAATATTAGTTGAGTGCACAGCTAAGTGACAGCTAATTTTCAGCTAATAGCTAGTTAATAGCTGAGAAAGTCAGCTAATTGCAATCATTAGCTGACACATGAGATTAACAGCTAACTCAGAAAAAGTCGGCAAAAATCAGCTAATATCGACTTTTCTCATCTTATGATTTTGTCGATGTACAACATCGATTCTAAGATATTTCAATATGCGAAGTGATAACTCAGAATAGATGACTGAATCTGTAGTGTCAGAAGAATAAAAGCTTTGATTATTCTTGAAGAGATTGTTCACAGATGATTGAGTCATAGTGAAGAATTGATAATCAAGCGAAGAACAATGCTCAATAGTATGTAGTGAGATCATTTGTTAAAGTGTTTAGTCTTCAAAGAAGAGTGTTGCTGATTTGAAAGATTTTTTTGTGATTCTCAAGCAATCAACAAAGATTTTTTATCATTGATTCTATTAATCGATTTGAACTGATGCTACTGACTGAGCGATAGATTCTCTAACAATCACATGATTATATGTTTTCGTTGATTTTATTGATTTCTTGATGTTGTTCTGTCTTTCAATGTCATTGATTATCAGGTACACAAATTTCTTTATACTCATCTTATTGTCAGTTGAGTGAATTTGAATGAGTAATGAGATCAGTAACGTGTGATTAATGAATTCTTAAAGTAATGTTGAAATCGTGTTTAAATATTCAATCTAATCATGTCGTGAGTGAAATGTTTAATTCAATAAAGATAGTTATAACTAAGACTTTAAGAATACAGAAGAAAAAAGATACAAAAGACAAGAAGAATACACTTTATATAGTAGTTACTCAGATTGATGTTAGTCTCAAAGAGAACGTGTTGAAACATAAGAAAGATGTTGATTTAAAAGATGTTTGTGACACAAAGAAATATGTTTGTCATAGAAATCTGTTGATCACTCGTAACACAAAGAAGTTTGTTTATCTAGAAGACAATAGAAGTTGATTAGAAGATGTTAGAAAAGAAAAAAGATATTGATTCATATCTGAGTCAAACCTGAGTCAGATCTAGATCAGATCTCAACTAAATCATTGACTAGCTTTAATCAATTCTGACACATTTGTAACAAATAAATCTTCAGCTTTATGCATTTGATTTTGATGTAAATTGCAAGAGTGCTTTCAATCTTCTGAAAATCATCATGCATCTTTACTGACTTCTTGAATAAATGAGATCTTTAAGCGAGAAATGCATTAATGTCTGCAATACATTTTTTGTAGTTTTCTCATTAAAGATTTCATTGACTTTTGTGAAACTGTGCAATTGCATGCTCACTCATTTGAGTTATCATTAAAAGATTGAGTCGTTTGCATCTAAACTGTATCTTTGCTTCTTTGTGAATTGCAACATTCAGAAACATCATTTTTTTGAAGATTAAAAAGCAAGAAATAAGTTTATTAATTTTTATCAAATGAGTATGTATAATTTTGCATGCTCATTGAGTCTTCTGTGTTCTGTCGTTGATTCAACTGCGTAATGTGACTTGATTCTGTAACTTGTTCAAATGAACATGTAGTAAGAATGTATATGTTTCGACTTTCAGCATTTCAATGTTCACTTTTCTGAAAATGTTGATCACATGATGCAACGCTTGATTCTGAAGAGTTTCTAATCTTCATTTCATACTCAACAATTCTTCTTCTTTATCGCGTTGATGTCATATTAATGCTTCAAACGTCATTCTCGATCTTATCATTGCTGAGTATATTTATCTTGCTTTTATGAATATAGCTTTTCAGATGAAGATCTTAAATCAATTAAGCATCAGCATTTTAATGATGTGATTTGTTTCTATTTAATGAAAATGTGAATCTCATCATAGTTTTGTGTTCAGTTGTACTTTGAAAACTCGTACGTTTAATTTCAACTTTATTATTGAGTTTTCTATGTGTAAACTGACTGTCATGTCAAATCTTTTTGACTTATAAGTGAAGTGTGTGAGTTCATATTTCTTTGAAGTGAACGTAGCATCATGAGTTTAAGCTCACTTTGCACAGACATCATATGCTTAACTCAGTAATTTGTAAATTGATTTTATGATTTTGTCATAAATCAGAATATTGATGTCATTTATGATGTCAAGCACTTTGATTTTGATTTTTAAAGCTTTGCATTTTTCAATTAAGCTTGCATTAAAAAATAGAAAGAAAATTGATGATATGAGAAATTTCTGCAATATGTCAGCATTTACTCATTGCATCACGCTGATTTATTCATTGAATGTCAGCAATAATTCTCTGTCTTTCAGAAAGCTGCAAGTTTATTTGACTATGTAATTCAATGTTTTTTTCATTCTCAGAATATGCAGAAGTTTAGTATGCAAGACATGATTGAATGTTTCAATGATGTTTAAACTAAGCATGAAGACTATGTACTTGATTTTGCAGTTTCATACTGCATGTACTTAATCTACTAGTAGATTCAGCGCTGAGATCATGAATCACTTGCATCTCGTCTTTATTTGAGCGTTCAAAAGCATGTGATGAGTCTCAATAATGTCACTTAATTTTTTGATCATAATTGATTTTAATATCTTATTCATGATGTTTAGCAAAGCAATGAATTGATACATCTTTGAGTTGATGTAATTGCTTTTCTTTGATTTGCATAGTACTATTGTTTGAGCTTTTTTGAACTGCTTTGAATGATATTTGTGAATTACACATGCGTTAAATAAACTGATTAGTATTGAAGTCAGTTCTGTTAAACTCACTTAAAGCACTTTATTTGAAATTTTGAATGCATTTGATGCTTTGTTGACTTTTACTCATTGAATCATCTGTCTCATCTCATTTTGCAATAAGACTGAATTAAACAACACTGTCAGCAATATAAATGATTTTAAAATGTCACTGATGTTTGTTTAAAATGATGATGAAAAGAACTTCTTTCATAGCATCTTTGTTTTTTCTTCAAATGAATCTGCTATGTGATTGAAATCATCGCTCTTTAATGACGAAAACTGTGAAAGTTTCTTGAGTAACTAACTTTTGATTCTGACTCATTTTGCAAAGCATCAAATCAATTTTAATTTGTTGCTCAGCTTATGCATTTATGATTTAAAATGTAAACGTTTTGTTTCTTTAATGATCTTGTTTTTATGATCATTGTATCTCAGATAGTCGTTTCATGCTTTTAAAGTACTTTGCGATTTTCATACAATTCATAATCATTATAATTTTGTCATGACTTTCAAGCAGATCTGATTTCAAAAGTCTCATGCTTGAATTAATGACTTTGCTTAAGAAGTAAACTTCTTGATGATTTCTTGTAATGCATGAGTGATCTCAGCTACTCTGTCATCTATCGCTGTCTTGTCATTGAAAGAATGATCAATGAAAAGATGTATTTTTAAATGAATGTTTAATGCTTTTGTATTCATTTTCTTTCATAATTAATGAGTCATGAGCTGCATGAAAGATGTGTGTAGACACAACTTTGTGACAATCAAAAGATGATCAGATTTCTGATGTAAATTAATTTTCGTCTTGCATTTATATATCATGAATTGAATTTTCTCGCTGTCAAACGCTAGATTTATTGTTGTGAGTTAATTGTGAATTTTTCTAGTAATTGTATTTAATTCAAGCAATAGCTTTAATCTTACATTCGTAATGATGTTTAGTAGAGCATCAATCACTGTATGATGAGTAAAGCATCTTCTGTCTTCTTAATGTGAGTGATGCAGATTGAAATCTTCTATGATTAGTTGTTTGCAGTCATTTTTGATTAGTTCATTCAGACGAGAAATAGTAAATGATTCTTCTGTAAAAATGATAGACAGTGAGCATGAATTGTAAATGTTTATAAGTCATAGTGTTTGTATCTCATCTTTCAAGTTGCTAGTTTATAACTTGATTAAACAAATGTTTGATTCAATGATTTTCATCACTCATTGATCGAGTTTTAAATGCTTGTTAACATAAATGCATGTTCTTGCTTGAAGTGACAAGTCTCTCACTAAATGAAAGAAGTTGTGAGTTGAGCTAAATGTTTGCAAAACATTAATGTTACAATCTTGTTTCTGAATGATTATTATATCAAATTTATAAATTTCTTTGTTTATCAGAAATGATTTCTGAATTTTTAATAACTTTCTGATGTTGTATTATAGAATTCGCAGAAAGATTTGATTTATCATAAAGTTATTTATAGCTGTTGTTGACTCTGTGCAAAGACAGCTTTTTATATGCTTTTAATCATCAAGAATTTCTTGCATTTTCTGATTTGATATTTCTGTGTTTGTTCAGACATCATGTTTTCTGAGTCACTAATCATGCATGAAGAGTGATCAACTCATCTTTTCTTGACTTTCATCACTTGTCATGTTAACTCATCAATGTTTCAACTGCTTGTCATTGTTGAGACATTTATTGAATTCAATAAATTCATTGAACTTACGAAGTTCATTGAATTCAAGAAGTTCAAAAAGAAAAAAGAGAATGAGTAATTGTTTTTCAACATTTCAGAGTATCTGATTGATTTTTTTTGAAAGATTTCTTCTGATTACTTTATCTGTAATTTTCACTTGAAACATGAGTATCTTCAAAGTTCATGACTATTGTTGCAGTTTGCACATTGTCTTTTATTCATCAACACAATGCACTTCTTAATGTGATGTTTGTCTGTGCATTTGAAGCAACACTCTTTGTTTTTGCAGAATCTAGTCATATGATCAAAATCAAAGCATTTATAACATTGTATAATATGACAGTTCTTTTCAAACAACTTGCATAAACATTCTTGATATAAATTCAGCATGTTTACATTTAATAGTTGATTCATCATCGTTTTGATCATGATTTCTACAATGAGCAATGAGTAAGTCTTTTGTTACGAACATGCCTGAATCGATCAGAGTTCAGATGATGCTATGCCTAGTTTGAACCTAGCGCATCCCTATTGAACTCTTCAAGTCATTCTCAGCACTTCTTTTCGTTGTTCAGCACTTTCTTCATTCATCTCTTTCATCATTCTTTTAGACAAACACATCTGACATATTACATCACATCTGTATCAAGTCTAGCGCAGTCTCAAGCCATTATTTATAGAAGAGCTTGCACTCTTTCTCTTCTGTATTCTTAATGTCTTGTTATAGCTATCTCTAAAGAGCAATACATACATATCAGCTTCGAGTCTCTTTGATTGAATGATCTAGGCACGATTTCAACATTACATTAAGAATCTCGTTTATCATACGATACAGATACTCATTACTCGTTCAATATACTCGTTCAGGCAGATCGAGTCTAAAGAAATTCGTTTACCTGATGATCGACGCAATCGAAAGACAGAACAACACTAGAGAGTCTATAGAATCAACAGCGAGGCTGGTTGAATTGCTAGACGACTTACAGCTCATTAAGTACGCATCGTTCATCTCGATTAATAGAATCAGCGATAAAGAACCTTCGTTGATTGCTAGAGAATCAAATCGATCAAGAGAATCAATCAACTCTCAAATCAAACAACAAAAACGACTTCATCTTCTATTGTCGAGCATCGCTCTTCGCTCGATCTCTTTCTTTTAAAACATTCGTTCAATTCAACCTCTTCTTTCTTCTTCATCATGTCTCGCTTCTTCAAAGAGTGTTTCGAAGCTTCATTCTTCATTGTCGAAGATAACGACTCATTCGCTGAAACCATAACACCTTCTATGACTATGAAAGCTTTGAAGAAACGATGCGAAGAGCTGAAAGCTAGGCTATAAGCTAGAGAGATTACCTCGTCATCGTCAACCTACTCTGAGCGTTCTAGGTCTCAGAAAATACCCGATTCTTCGTTGTTCACTGATGAAAAGAACTTTATCTGAAAGAACTGATATGAAAAAGTTCAAAACAAGCTAGAAATCAACGTTGATCTCTTTTCAAGTGAACGAGTCAAGCTGAGCTACGTACATTTCAGATTATTTGATGATGCAGCTGAGATCACTCAGTCAAAACGCGAACGTGACTGTTTCAACTCATACAAGATCGTCAATGAGCTTTTGAAAGAGCTAGCTCAGTTGTTCGATGATTCAGATAAAGAAGTCAACTTTCGTAGAAACTACTACAACTTGATTCAAGAACAGAAGAAATTCAGCGAGTTTTATACTCAATTTCAACGACTATTCTTCTATCTAGACTATCAAGAAAAACAGCTGATCGTTGATCTAAAGAATAAAATAAACCCTCGACTTCGATTCGCTTGAATAACTCAATTGATTCAACTCAATACTCTGAAAGAAATTCGTTTCTATCTCATTTGATTGAATAACGATCAACGAGCTATTCAAGAGATCAAGAATAGAGAAGCAATGATCAAAGCTCAAACAACTAAACAGATCATCTACGCTGAAGAATCAGTCAAAGCTACTCGTAGAATCATAGAAAT